>Ga0209013_10001889_pt1 | contig 19284 bp, 21 predicted proteins | sample Cruoilmetagenom2_FD_187291 | JGI IMG/M metagenome (GOLD analysis project Ga0209013, IMG submission 187291) | Oil polluted marine microbial communities from Coal Oil Point, Santa Barbara, California, USA - Sample 2 (SPAdes) (version 2) | ecosystem: Environmental > Aquatic > Marine > Oil seeps ...
CTATCTGACGGCCATCATTCACTAAAAGTTACAGGCAACTGTGTAGGCTTTCTTGTCTATTAACATATAATCTTCGAGAAACATAGTTTTTCAAAAAAAGAAACCATCGAATCTGTCTCGATGGTTTCTCAATTATTTAAGCTACAACAGCAATGACTTCAATTTCAACTTTCGCATCTTTCGGCAAGCGTGCCACTTCCACTGTTGAACGTGCCGGTTTATGGTCCCCGAAATGCTGTCCATAAATTTCATTCAATACGGCAAAGTCATTCATGTCCTTGATGAACACGGTTGTTTTCACGACTTGTTGCAAAGAGGAACCCGCTTCTTCCAGGACGGCTTTTAAATTTGCGAAGACTTGGTGTGTCTGTTCAGTGATTGAACCCTCCACCATTTCTCCTTCTGCCGTCAAAGGAATCTGTCCCGAACTGTAAAACATTCCATTTACGATCATGCCCTGTACGTATGGTCCTATTGCCGCTGGGGCTTTCGTTGTCGATACTGCTTTCATTGTTCACTTCCACCTCTCGAAAAGTAGTTTCCTTCTGTTAAAGCAATGGTCCGGTCTTTTTCATTGACTGCATGTAATTTTACAAGTGATAAATAGTTTTCGACCAGTTGTTCATCGGCATGTTCCGCTTCAACCAACACGGCAACACCCGCAACCTGGCAATTGAATTCTTCCAGTAAGTTCTTCATGCCGTTCATCGTGCCGCCGACTTTCATGAAGTCATCGGTGATGAGTACACGTTGACCGCTCTTCATGCTGCGCTTCGATAAGACCATCGTCTGGATGCGTCGAGATGATCCGGATACATAGTTGATGCTTACAGTAGATCCTTCTGTTACTTTGCTGTCACGTCGCACTACGACGACGGGCACGTTCAAGTGACGGGCAATTGCATGGGCAATCGAGATTCCTTTTGTCGCCACTGTCATAATGGCATCAATGGGTTGTTTCGCAAAAGCGGATGCAAAGACTTTCCCTACACGGTTCATCAGTTCTGGATTGCCAAGCAAATCCGTCATATATAGGTAGCCACCTGGTAAAAGACGGTCAGAATGTCCGAGTTCTTCCATAAAGTCCCGAATCACTTCACGGACCGCTTCATCGCGCATTCTCGGAATATACTTCACTCCGCCGGCTGCACCGGGAACGGTCATCAAAAGTCCGATTCCTTTTTCTTCGAATGTTTCTTTTACAATGGTCAGATCCTCACTAATAGAAGACTTGGCTGATTGATACATCTCCGCAAACAACGTTAATGGGATTAACTGTTGGGGATGGTCTAACAAATAATGAGTCATATCAACAAGACGCTCACTACGTTTCCATTTCATGGGACACACTCCTAAACACGAATATTTTATACGTAAGTTAACACAAATATACGGTTTTAGGCAAGTGAATCCCGTTCTCCTAAAATTCGCACCACATATACTTCGTCACAAAAACCACGCAAACCATTGTAGATCCGATTCACTCTTGATTCATGCTGAACCACTCCAAATACAGTAGGTCCGCTTCCACTCATCAAAACTGCATCAGCTCCAAATTTCATCATCTGCTCTTTGAGGATGGAAACTTCAGGATGCAATTTCAGGGTAACCGCTTCTAAAGCATTCCCCATTGATTCACACATTAATTCAAAGTCTTTCTCCTGAATTGCACGAATCATACCTTTCGTATCTGGATGAACCACTTCTTCTATTTTCAAGCCTCCGTAGACATCTGCTGTCGATACCCCGATTGTTGGTTTCGCCAATATAATCCAGCAGTTTGGCGGAGCCGGTAATTCCTCAATTTGTTCTCCCCTGCCTGTGGCAAGAGCCGTTCCTCCGTATACACAAAATGATACATCCGAACCGATCTTGGCTCCGAGTTCAGCTAATCGATCCGTGGTTAAATTCAAGTTCCATAGAGTATTTAACCCTTTCAATGTAGCGGCTGCATCACTGCTACCACCCGCAAGTCCAGCGGCCACCGGAATTTTCTTCTCCAGAGTAATAGAGACGCCTTCTTCGATTCCATATGTATCTTTCAGTAATTTAGCTGCCTGGTAAGCCAGATTGCGGTGATCGTCAGGCACGAAGCGATCTGCAGCAATAATGCGTATCAGACCATCCGTGCGCCTTTCCAGTCCAATACGATCCGCTAAATCAACCGTCGTCATGATCATCTCGACCTCGTGATAGCCATCTGATCGCTTACTTAGTACGTCCAGTGTTAGATTAATTTTTGCAGGTGCTTTCACGTAAAGCATCGGGTTTCCTCCTTTATCCTTTCATTGCTGTTCCCTATTTTACCACAGGATATGATGAAGGAAAGGGCTACTATGGATTATATCCATAAAATGTAAAACTAAGATAAACGACTAACCCGATGTATAAACCGAAGAGCTGAGTTAGCCAATCGGACAAATAAAAAAGCGGATTTCTCCGCCTTGTCAGCCCACATGGATTACGTCGCGTAAATAAAGAACTTTACTTCTTGTATCGATTTTCTCGGTTCATCAACCCGGTTTGTGCCATTTCAACTGCTCGCTTTACCATATTGCCGGCGTCACGAGATGTTATGCCTCCCCAACCGTCACGCTCAACGACTTCGTAAAATCCAAGTTCTTTCGCAATTTCCTCTTTTAGACGATCCGACATTACACGTTTATGTGACATGTTTTTTCCTCCTCTTGAGGACTGACAAATGTAGTATGGTCCAAAAACAAAAAAACACTCACGGATGTGTAAATCCATGAGTGCTTTACTAAGATGAGTACATAAGTGCGAAAAATTATTTAACGACTACAAGTTCTTGCATTCCGTCAACAATTGTAATTTCTACTGCTTCAGTCAAAATATCTGTGTAGCTGTAAGACACACGCTCGAAAGCGTTCTCGTCCTGATCAAGATCTACCACGAACACTGCATGATACGTTTCACGTAAAACTCCTGCTCGTTCAATCGTTTTCTTGCGGCCACCGTTTGCTTTTAATTGCAAACGTTTACCCAAATGACAATCTAAAGACTTTTTAATATCAGCTAAAGTTTTTGGCATTTCGCTTACACCTCACTTAGTGACAATCATATCATAAGTCAAAATATTTGTCAACCAAATTAATTATTTTAACAATGAACAAAAGCAGTTGTCAATAAAATTCGTAAAATCATACAATCTTTTTTTGAAAAATATGTTCTAACTTTGTGACAAAGAGGTCGATTCATTGAAATTAGGATACAGTAAATCAGCCAATTTCCCGAACTCTTGAATGGTCAATGTCTCACCGCGACGAGTCGGATCGATGTTCGCTTCATTCAGTGCAGCCAACAATAAGTCTTTCTTTTCTTTCCCTTGAGGAAGCTGTGATTGCAAATTGTTCAAGATGGTTTTCCTGCGCTGGGCAAAAGAAGAGCGGGACACTGTGAACAGGAAGTCTTCGTCTATTACGGTTACAGGGGCAGTCTCGTGCCTTGTCAGCTTAATGACTGCTGAATCCACATTAGGTTGCGGCATAAATACCGTTTTGGGAACCGTCATGGCAATTTCGGCTTTCATGTAATACTGAATGGCAATCGATAATGAACCGTATGCCTTGGTACTTGGTTTCGCCGTAATGCGATCTGCCACTTCTTTTTGCATCATGACGACCATTCCGCGAATTGGCAGCTTCTCCATCAACAGTTTAATCAAGATGGGAGTCGTCACGTAATACGGCAGGTTTGCCACAACCATGACATCTTTAAATCCGGCCAGCTTCTCCTGCATGACTTCTGTTACGTTCGCTTTTAATATATCCGAATGGATAATTTCCACATTTTCATATGGGGAAAGCGTGTCTTCCAGAACAGGGAGAAGGCGCTGATCAATTTCAAAAGCGACCACTTGTCCTGACTGGCGTGCCAGATGTTCCGTCAATGCACCAATCCCGGGACCGATTTCGATGGCAGCTGATTCTTTCGTCAAGTCTGCGTGACTAACGATGTTATGAAGAATGTTCGGATCGATCAAAAAGTTTTGACCTAGACTCTTTTTAAATGAAAAGCCATATTTCTTTAATATTTCCTGCGTGCGTTTTGGGGTTGCAATATCTTTATTCATGTATGTCCTCCAGATCCAATTGTGATAGGGCCGTGTTCAGCTGGCCGATTTCAATTTGGAACATTGATAATCTTTTTTGTAGTTGTTTTCCATTAGTATAACCAATTTGTAAAAGTTCACCGAGTCGATCACGGCGCGTTTTAGAATCAGGATGACCAATTAGTCGTGCTTCCATAAGTACGGATAGCGGAATATTTTCCGTTTTATTCAGAGGATTTCTCGGTGTATACACATTATGGAGAGCTGCACGTATATCTTCATCCGCTGCATGTTCAATGCCCAGTCCCTTGCCGTTCTTTGCAATCGTTTTCTCTTTCGGTAAAAATGCGTGCTTCACGCCTTGCACCTGTTCTTCAATGATGGCACGAATACGACGTCCGGGGTAGTCGGGATCCGTAAAAACGATAACACCTCGTTTGTTCTGTGCATGCTGGATTCGACGAATCGTCTCGGGCGAAATGGCCGAACCGTTCGTTTCAATCGTATCTGCCCCCACCGCACGTTTGATGGCTGTCGTATCATCTTTTCCTTCCACCACAATAACCTCTTCTATCAACATCATTCATTGCCTCATTTCAAAACGTTCTTTGACCATTTTACTTGTGCTGCGACATTATGTACAGAAACAGCGAAAAAGCTTCCCCCTAAACACAGGGAAAGCCGGGTTGGATCAGTCCAAAACTTTTATTCTGACTTGTTTGCGCCCGAATCCAAACGCTTGATTGATATCCGGCATGAACAAGTCAATCTTCATTCCTTTAATCGCCCCACCAGTATCACCGGCAACAGCATATCCGTATCCTTCAACCCAAACTTTAGATCCAAGGGGAATAACTTTTGGGTCGACAGCGATTACTTTGATCGTCGGGTTCGAACGAAGGTCGATTCCCGTAGCGGTAATTCCTGAACAGCCATTACAGTAGGCCGTATAAGCTGTTGCTGAGACGTAAAACTCTTTTCCACCTGATGGCGCTGCTGAAGCAGTTGTGCCACGTGAAACACTCGCTGTTACGACTTTCGTTCCGACAGCAACGACTTTTTTTGTAGGTTCTTTTGTGACTACTTCATCTTTTAATATACGTGAAACGGGCTTGCCGTTTTCCGAAATGATTTCATAAGTGCGTTTAGTCAAACCTTTTTTACCTTCTTGCACTACTTTTTCCTGGCCTTTTAAAACATTCTTATCTTTACGTGTTTCCACAGCAAAATTCGTTGCTGCTTCCACTACATCGGTGACTTTTTCTACGCGAACGATTTGTATAACATCGTTTGGAATCACGAGTTCTTCCATTCTTTGTTCGACACGATCAAATTCATTCATTTGAATCTCTTGTTGTTTTAAAAAGTCAGCGACCGTAGTCGAAGTGGACCAAACCTTCTTTTCATTGACGCCATCTACCAGCGTTACTTGGAACGCTTTTTCAATCGCAATGTTTGCATCAGGTCCGACCTCCGCATCTAGCGCAGGTGTTAACTTATCTTGCTCAGAAACTTCAATCTTCGCTTCTGTTAAAACTTCACTTACTTGATCGGCGGTTGTTTGGATGGTTTGTTTTTTCCCATCAACCGTGATCGTTATTTTATTTGCCTGCTCCCACTTGATTGAAAGACCATCTTCAATCTCTGTGTTCACTGAGGGTGACAATAAATCAGCATCGGAGACTTGAATGTTTTGTTCATTCAGTAAGTCTCCGACTGTATCTGCATGGGTGTGAATTTCTTGTTGTTTACCGTTTACCGTAAAAGCAACGGTATTTTTAGTTCCTACGAAAAGAACTGCTGATATGACTGAAACGCACAGGATAACTGCAATGACTGTTAAACCTGTTTGTTTATTCCTCAATGCCTTGGTGAACAGGTTTTTCATGGAAATATTTGACATGAAAAACGCCTCCTTATCACTTGTGTGATTATATAGATATCAAAAATGACTGTCAACCATTAGAAATTAGTCAAACTATTCTGGTCAAGATTCATTCTTTACCCAAGTATTGGAGAGCTAACCAAATTTTATACAGGTAAATTGTAAAATTTTATCGCATTTCTAGAAGTTGCATTTGCCACTTCTTCAATGGGAATATTTTTTAAACGAGCGATTTCTTCTGCCACAAGCGGTACAAGGCCCGGTTCATTTCGTTTTCCCCGGTGTGGATGAGGGGCTAAATAAGGGGCATCCGTCTCGATCATCAAATAGTCCAGTGGAATTTCCGTTGCCACTTCTTTTGGCTTTTTCGCATTTTTGAATGTTACTGGACCACCTAGTGAAATCATGAAATTCAAATCAATGCACTGTTTTGCAGTTTCGACACTTCCACCGAAACAGTGCATCACTCCACCCGTTTTCTCGGCATGTTCTTCCTGCAGGATGCGAATGACATCTTCCGTTGCATCACGGTTGTGAATAACGATGGGCAGATTGACTTTTTGAGCCAAGCGTATTTGTTTGCGGAATACTTCCTGTTGAATGTCATGCGGGGATTTATCCCAATGGTAATCAAGACCCGTTTCACCAATAGCCACCACTTTTGGGTGGGCAGCCAATTCTTCAATCCATATTAAATCTTCTTCCGTACAGTCAATTGCATCGACAGGGTGCCATCCAACAACTGCATAGATGAAGTCATATTGTTCAGCTAACGAGATTGCCCGGTGTATGGTTTTTCGATCAAATCCAATGACTACCATATAGTTGACTTTTGCTTCCAGTGCCCGATTGATTACTTGTTGTAAGTCTTCGTCGTATTGGTCTGCGTTTAAATGGACATGAGTATCTATATACATAAATAATCTCCTCACATAATCTCTATTTTAGTTAGTTAAACTATTTCTTGTGTCTCACTTTTGTAACATTTTGATGTCAAAGATATGTTTTTTGCATAACAAGTTGTGCCCAACAACCTAAAGTCATTGGACTTTAACGAGTATTCACCAAATTAATCCCGCCGAACCAAAATATTCTAAAAATATAGCATGTACGGATTCCTTCAGACAAGGAAAAAGGAAACGATTGCGGTTACTCATCGCATAAAAAAGCCTGCTCCTGCGATTACTCGTCGCACAAAAAACCTGCTCAACAAATGTTGAACAGGCTTTTACATGAAAATTATTTAACTTTAGCACCGTTTTCAAGTTTCTCGTCAACTGTTGCAAGTGTCAGATATCCATCTTTTTCTCCCGCAAGAATCATCCCTTGAGACAATTCGCCGCGTAGTTTCACCGGTTTTAAGTTAGCTACCACGATTACTTTTTGTCCGACCAGTTCTTCTGGTTTATAGCTTTTTGCAATTCCCGATACGACTTGGCGTTGCTCATACCCTAGATCCACCTGCAGCTTCAACAACTTATCCGCTTTAGGAATAGCTTCACACGCTGTTACGGTCGCCACACGAAGGTCCACATTCAAGAACTCATCGATTGTGATTTCCGGAACTTCCGGTGCTTCTTCTTTCACTGCCTCTACTTCTTCCGTTTTCACAGGTCCCCGCATTTGTTCCTGGATATAGGCAACTTCTGATTCCACTTCAAGTCTCGGGAAGATCGGGATACCTTTTTCGATCACTTTTGTTCCCGCTGGAATGCCCGGTGGGTTTTCAAGTGAATCCCATGTCAGTCCAGCCGCAGACAAACCAAGCTGCTCAGCAATCTGCTTCGGAGCATTGGTCATGAACGGCTGCAGATACACAGCAATTTGACGCAGGCTCTCAGCCAGGTTCAACATGACGGATCCAAGTTTCGGTTTATCCGATTCCTCTTTTGCCAGTACCCATGGTTGTGTTTCATCTATATATTTGTTCGTTCTGGATACAAGTGACCACAAATCACTCAATACGATGCTGAACTGCATTTTCTCCATGTTCGCTTCATATTTCCCTTTCACTTCTATTGCATGTGCATGCAGTAAAGCATCAAATTCAGTCGGTTCATTATGTTCAGTTGGAATGACTCCATCGAAATATTTATTCATCATGGAAACGGTCCGGTTCAATAAGTTACCGAGGTCATTTGCCAGGTCGAAGTTTGTGCGTTCCACGAAGGATTCCGGTGAGAAAACCCCATCCGATCCAAATGGAAGTTCGCGTAACAGGAAATAACGTGTTGCATCAAGGCCGTAACGATCAACCAATAATTCCGGTGTCACGACATTGCCCTTCGACTTGGACATTTTGCCGTCCTTCATCATGATGAAACCATGTGCGAACACTTTTTTCGGCAATGGCAAATCGAGCGCCATCAAGAAAATCGGCCAATAAATCGTGTGGAATCGAACGATGTCTTTCCCTACCACATGTACATCTGCAGGCCAGAACTTGTTGAACAATGATTCATCATCCGATTTGTATCCAAGTGCCGTAATGTAGTTAGTCAAAGCATCAACCCAGACATAAATGACGTGCTTGGCATCCCCAGGTACACGAATCCCCCAATCGAATGAAGTACGTGATACCGACAGATCCTCAAGACCTGGTTTGATGAAGTTATTAATCATTTCATTTTTTCTTGATTCTGGTTCAATGAATTCAACGTTTTCTTCATAATATTTCAGTAAACGATCCGCGTACTTTTTCATATTGAAGAAATATGATTCTTCTTTTACTTTATTGACTGAACGTCCGCAATCGGGACAGTTTCCATTTTCCAATTGAGACTCCGTATAGAAGGATTCACAAGGTGTACAATACCAACCTTCATATTCACCTTTGTAAATATCGCCGTTATCCAAGAACATTTGGAAGATTTTCTCGACGCCTTCTTTATGACGTTGTTCTGTCGTCCGAATAAAATCGTCGTAAGAAATGTCCATCAATTCCCAAACTTTTTTTGCTGCATCGGCAATTTCATCCACATAGACCTGCGGATTTTTTCCAGCTTCTTGTGCTTTTTCCTGGATTTTTTGACCATGCTCATCCATGCCTGTTAAAAATCGTACATCAAATCCACGTAAACGTTTATAACGTGCCATTGCATCCGACGCCACTGTTGTATAAGCCGTACCAATGTGGAATTTTCCACTTGGGTAATAAATTGGAGTCGTAATATAAAATGAATTATTTTTCGTGTTCACGTAAATTCGCCCTTTCGTGCCTATAAAGTAGTACTTCTATTCTATCTGAGACTCAGGCGTGTTTCAATCATAGAAGATAACGAAAAATGTCGAATGATAGTTACTGTAAATAAAATTCCATAAAATATTTTTTTTGACAACTTATAGACTTTTTTAAAATTATATATCAAAAACGTTTTATTTCTCCTGAAATATATCATATTTTTACCATAAATTTGGGATTTTTTTATATTTTAATTATTGACGTATATGGTAGTACTTGGTATGATAAATAACAGAAAGTATAAATGTCGAATTTTGACGAAATACATACATAGGTGAGAGGAGTACCATTTAATGAAATCTACAGGTATCGTTCGTAAAGTTGATGAATTAGGACGCGTAGTTATTCCAATAGAACTTCGCCGTACTTTAAGTATTGCAGAGAAGGATGCATTGGAAATATACGTGGATGACGATAAAATCATCCTTAAAAAATATTTGCCAAACATGACGTGTGCAGTGACTGGTGAAGTATCAGATGACAACCTGCGTTTAGTAGGCGGGAAATTGATTTTGAGCGCAGAAGGCGCAGATTTACTAGTGAAAGAAATTCAATCAAACTTGAATAAATAAGTTCAAAATCCGGAATGACTCACTGTCATTCCGGATTTTTTTATTCTTCGATATGGAATTCCTGATACACGTCCCGTTTGGGTAAGTCGCGGTCTTTCGCCACGAGTTTGATTGCTTCTTTTGACGAGATTCCCTGACTTTCCATCACTTGATTGACGTGATCTGTAATAGATAAGTTCGTCCACCATTTTTCGGTTTCTTCAGGATTTTCTTCGGATGAACCGTCAATGACCAAGACAAATTCGCCTCGAACCTCTTCACTCTCAGCCCAGGCTACCGCTTCCCCTAAAGTACCCCTGACAAACTCCTCGAATTTTTTCGTCACTTCACGTGCTAGTACAATTTTCCGAGTCGAGCCTAGGATTTGCTGTGCATCTCTCAATGTTTCCTTCAGACGATGAGGGGCTTCATAGAAAAGCATTGTCTCTTTTTTGTACTGAAGCGCTTCCAAAGCCACTTTCCGTTCTTTTTTCTGTCTCGGAAGAAACCCGTAGAATGTAAAGGACAGCGTGGAAAGACCGGAGGATATAAGTGCGCTTAATGCTGCATTCGCTCCAGGAATTGGCACGACAGATATATTTTCAGCTACTGCTTTTGCCACGATGTCCGCCCCGGGATCCGATATACACGGCAGGCCTGCGTCGCTGACAAGGGCGATATTCTTGCCTTCCCTTAGTAGTCCTAGAAGCTTTTCCCCGCCATATTCCAAATTATGTTCATGGTAACTGATAAGTGGCGTTGAAATCTCAAAGTAGTTGCACAGCCTCTTTGTATTGCGTGTATCTTCAGCGGCGATATAATCCGCTTCCTTCATCATCCTGATGGCACGTACCGTCATATCTTCCAAATTCCCAATGGGTGTTGCCACCAGATATAAAATCCCTGTTGTGGATTGCCCCGAAAAACTCTTTTGTGCATTCATGATTGCTCACCTCTCGTTTTTGCTGCCATATACTCTGTTTTTTTGCTTTTCGTTAACTGTTTAAATGCATATTCAGCTTTCATGGCCAATGGTTTAGATTCATGTATTTCCTGGTAGATGCAGGAAACTGGAAGTCTTGCCCGTGTGTATTTTGCGCCTTTTCCACTATTGTGGACACCTACCCGTTTATCTAAATTGTTCGTGTAGCCGGCATAATACGTACCATCAGCGCATTCCAATACATAAAAAATATGAGTGTCAGTTGCTTCCATAAAGCATTTCCCGCACTTCTTCCGTATATTCCCCTTTTTCATCATAAACGAATAGAGGTGGAAGGATTTTCAGATCAGGCTTTCCGTCTTTTATTCCTTCTATCAGTAACGTATTCGCTTCTTTTCCTTCTTTAGGATAAACAAAACGAATCCGTTTCGGTTCCAATCGATTGGCTCTCATGGCTGTAACAATGTCGAGCAAACGGCCCGGTCGATGAACAAAGGCTGCTTTGCCTCCTTGTTTCAGCAATTGACTGGCAGACTGTACCGCTTCGTCCAGCGTCAAGTGAAGTTCGTGCCTGGCAATGGCGAAATGTTCCTTCAAATTTTTGTCGCTGGCTTCATGTGCCGGGAAATAAGGCGGATTGCATGTCACCACGTCAAACTTTTCAATCCCGAGTTGCTTCGGAATGATTTTGACATCGCCTTCTTGGATGTCGATTTGTTCATCCAACTGGTTATAGGCAACACTCCGCTTCGCCATATCTGCCAGTCGCGGCTGCAATTCAACCCCGATGATTTTGGCCTTCGTCCGAGCACTCAAAAATAACGGAATGACACCATTTCCCGAGCATAAGTCGACGATGGTCCCTTGCCTGATCGGCACATATGTAAATTTCGCAAGAAGCACGGCATCTAGCGAAAATGAAAAAACGGAAGGACTTTGGATAATACGCAGTTCTTCAGCTAGTAAATAATCCAATCGCTCGTCTTCTTTTAATTGAATATCCATTCGTTGATCCTCCGATAAAAACAAAAGACCGACATCCACCAACGTACAGTGGAATCAGTCTTTCATTACCCGTTTTGTTTATTTAAAAAGGAAAGGCAAAATAAACAATCTTCGCCTTTACGTGAACTTCCGAAATGTACATGGCAAACATGGAACCCTTCCTGGTACAAGCGCGCCAGATTATCGTAGCCCTCGCCTATATCAATACGGCTTACTTCTTTTGCATTTAATTCAGACTGCTTAAGGGCTTCCTCTTCCGCGGCATGGATTTCATCCAACCGCTTCCGAAGAAGGAAGTTCTCCTGCTGCAAAGATTGATGTTCTTCCATCATCAACGCTACGAACTCTTTGAGTGCATGGAACTGCCCTTGCAATGATTCTAATTGCTGTTCAAACCCCATAACCGTATCCAAAAAATTACGATCTTTCACATACATCACCTCATTGTTCAGTCCATTGCACTTACTTTTTCTGTGTGTTGTTGTATTTCTTCCAATGTATAGTCAAGTACTCGCTGTTGCTCGGTTAATTCGACTTGCATCACACGCTCCAATAGATTGATTCCTACGACTTTTCCTTTTCCATCTGGTGTAGAAATGCGTGCACCCATGTCAGGCATTAGTTCCTTCGCCTGCTCATACTCATCATTCTCATACTTCAAGCAGCACATCAAACGTCCGCACAGGCCAGAAATCTTCGATGGATTCAATGACAGGTTCTGATCTTTTGCCATCTTGATCGAAACTGGCTCAAAATCACCCAGGAATGTGGAACAACATAACATACGTCCACAAGGTCCGATACCACCGAGCATTTTCGCTTCGTCCCGGACACCTATCTGGCGCAGTTCGATACGTGTTCTGAACACCGCTGCCAAGTCTTTTACTAAATCACGGAAGTCTACACGACCTTCTGCAGTGAAATAAAAGATAATCTTATTTCGATCAAAAGTATATTCAACATCCACCAGTTTCATATCCAGTGCGTGCTCAATAATTTTTTCTGTTCCAAGAGAAAATGCACGTTGCGATTCCACCTGGTTTTCATCCACTTGATGACGATCACGCTCATCAGCCGGACGCACGACTTGCTTGAGAGGCAAAACTACATCATGTTCCTCCACTTGTTTCACGGGAACGACGACTTTGCCGTATTCTACTCCTCTTGCTGTTTCGACAATGACATATTGATCCTTTTCCAAAGGAAACTCGGCTGGATCAAAATAATATATTTTACCCGCTTTCTTGAAGCGGACACCTACCACGTTATACAAATGAAAATCCCTCCTGCAGATTCAGCATCAACTGTTCCATTAACAGCGTCCGATTCATATTACGAGGCAGTTGCTGCTTCGCTTTCAATATGGCCTCGATTTTTCTCGACAACTGCTCAAATGTAACATTAAGCGCTCGTTGTTGATAAAAAGGCATGAAATCCGGAAACGTATATGCTGTATCGCTATTCGCTTTTACCGCCACTAAATCACGGTATGCGAATAGAAGTAAATCTAATGCTCGTTCTGTTTCTTCTTTTTCTTTTAACAAAGGCAACCATTCTTCATGGACAATGAGCATTGCTTCATTGACATTTGTTTCAGCTGCTTCTACTAATTTTAACACTGTTTTTCGAACCTGTGCAAACTGCTCATCTTTTGCCAGTTCCAAAGACTCGTCCACGTCGTTGGTAATCATCGAAACCGTTGCTGCCATTGAGGCAGTCAGCCCTTCAATTATTAATCCTTTTACGCGTTCCTGGTATGGAATGGAAGGAAAAGTGACAATCTGGCTTCGCGAGCGGATGGTTGGCAAAATTGCATGGGATTTTTCCGTTAGCAAAATGGCGGTTACCAGCCCTTCAGGTTCTTCCAAGAACTTCAGCAATGTGTTTGCAGCCGAGGCATTCAAACGGTCGGCTCTGTGGAGCACATATATTTTACGGCCGGCTTCCAGGCCCGTTTTATTCATCTCAAATATTAACTGTAAAATTTGATCTTTTTTTATATCTTGTCCATCCGGTTCAATTTGGATGAAGTTCGGATGATTGCCTGATTCAAACCTTCTGCAACCCCGACATGTTTCACATGGAACATTTTGAGTCGGTTGTTCACAGAGAAGTAATTTAACAAAAGCGCGCATGACAGCTATCTTTCCAGTGCCTTTTGCTCCCTCAAAAAGATATGCGTGAGCAACACGGTTTTTTTGATAGACGGTTTGAAGTTGTTTGACTACGATTGGTTGTAACTTGCTTACTTCCGTGTTCATTTCCTTGCTCACCCGTTCTTTCTTTGAAAAAACCCGTGTTCCGGAAATTCGGAGAACACGGGATTTTTCGTGTATGGCTATATGAAATTTATTGATTGATATAAAGAAATATTAAATCCTTTAAAAGTTATGGAACTGTTCGATTGGCAACACAAACACTGTTGCGCCACCGACTTCGACTTCTACTGGGTAGGGAATGTATGAGTCCGCATTTCCACCCATCGGTGAAACCGGAGCCACCATTTGCTCACGGGAACGACAATTGTCACGAATTAATCCCAGTGCTTTCGGTACCAACTCATCATCTGTACCGATTAAAAATGTCGTATTACCCGAACGTAAAAAACCACCAGTACTCGCTAACTTTGTTGCACGAAAGTCACCTTTCGTTAATGCAGTCGATAAACGGTTACTATCTTGATCTTGAACTACAGCCACGATAAGTTTCATCAGCCCATCCCCTTTTCGGAAGTTCTTTCTTTTATTATAACATGAAAAGATTGTCCAATTCATGCATGAATCAAGAGAATTTTTCAGAACTTTCAGTACATATTTTGGAATTGGTACCAATATGACATGATTCCGCTCTGAGTCTCCGATTGCCTCATGAAATGCCCTACTATTCATCCATACTTTTCTTTTCCCTGTTCTTACATTTTTACTCTTGTGTGCAGGAAAAATTAAATGATTGAACTCTCGGCCAATATCGTTTTAATATCCGATAAAACCTTTTCAATTTCCTGATTAGCATCTACCTTGACAATCCTTTCAGGAAATCTCTTGGATACTTCTTCATAGCCTTCACGTACTTTAATATGGAAATTGAGCTCTTCGAGATCCAGCCTGTTTACTTCTCTTCCTTTATTGTTGCTGATACGCGCCAATCCGATTTGTGGATCCAGATCCATGTACACGGTCAGGTTCGGCATGAAACTCCCAATGGCAAATTCGTTGATGGATAGGACCTCATCAATCCCCAACCCCCTGGCATGCCCTTGATAAGCCAGGCTGCTGTCAATAAACCGATCACACAAAACAATCTTTCCGTCCCTCAATGAAGGCATGATTTTTTCGACTAAATGTTGTCTTCGGGCGGCAGCATAAAGCAAGGCTTCAGTCCGTCCATCCATTTCATTATTGTTTTTATCCAATATGACCGAACGGATTTGTTCGGAGATATCGATTCCACCCGGTTCCCTTGTGACAACCACACTTTTCCCTTCATTTTCAAGAAATTCTTTCAAGTAGTTGATGATTGTCGATTTTCCCGAACCCTCAACACCTTCGAGGCTGATTAAATAACTCATTTACCGATACACCCTTTCAATTAAAAATACCCGAGACGGCTCGGGTACTGATTTTTACTGACTTATTCCATTATTATAGATCCTGTAGTCGTTCTGTTCCGATTTCTTCGCTTCATACAGGGCATCGTCCGCATACTTAATCAATTGTTTTTTATCAACCGAATGATCCGGGTAAAAAGCAATCCCGATTCCCGCTCCAAAAACGATTTCATGGTCTTTGAAGTAGAGTGGCTCTTTAAATGAAGCGATGATACGTTGAACGATATCCTCTGCCGTTGCAATTGTTTCGATTTCCGGTAATATGATACCCATTTCATCGCCGCCTAGTCGCGCAACGGTATCCGTTTGACGAACGCTTGTTTTTAACCGTTTTGCCATTTCCTTAAGTACAGCGTCCCCTGCATCATGTCCGAATGTATCATTGATTGATTTGAACCTACGTCCATCGAGCATCATGACCGCCACTTTCTTATTGGACCGGTTTGCCTGGAGAATCGCCATGTTGAACCTCTCGTCAAACGTCCTGCGATTCGGCAATCCGGTCAGGTAATCGTAAAAAGCCATTTTAGCCAAATCTTCACGGTGTTTTTTCCGCTCAGTGATATCACGCGCAATGGTGACTAATTGTTTCACTCCCCCATTTTCAACAATTTGAGTCGTGGAAGCCTCCATCCAGAGGTAATGCCCATTTTTATGCAGGACCCTTAGTTCATAAGGAAGTGGTTTGGCACCACTGATGATACGCTTAAATCCCTTTTCGATATTTGTTATATCATCGGGGTGGATATACTTTGTGATTGGGTGCCCAACGTATTCCTCATAGTTGTACCCGAGAATATTCTCATTCGATGGTGAAACATATTCAACAATCCCGGATGTGTTCATTAGCTGAATAATATCAAACGCATTTTCAGTAATCAGCCTATATTTCTCTTGGCTTTCCTGTAACTCCTTGTCTATAGTATTAAGTGCCGTGACATCTTTGGCAATGCCGTAGATGCCTACGATGTCTCCATCAATAATAATCGGTACATTTTTTACGAGCAATTGAACCAACTGCCCCTCTTTGGTTCTTATCCAAGTCTCATATTCTTCCCTGCTGCCTTCTATTGAATTCATGAAATGTGCCAAGGTTTCATCTAGGTATTCCTCGACAATTAGCGGAACGAAAGAAGTACCAACAATTTCACTTTCGCCGTAACCTGAAATAATCGTAAACATATTGTTGATGCTGATCAAATTACCTTGTAAATCCATTTCATAAATTGCATCTCCATTGTTCTCGACGAGGGAATTCAATCGCTTTTGGTGTTTTTCTAGATTATTTTTTGTTTCTTTCAGTTCACGTTCCTCGCGTTTCCTGTCTGTAACATCCCTGACGATGGCCAAAATATATTTGCACTGTCCATTTTCAGATAAAATGGGATTTAGAGATGCTTCCCCTATGAATTCTTCATTATCAGATTCCAGTATTTCAATAAAATTCACGGGCTTCTTGGTTAATTGGGCTTCACGATATTTAGGTATCATTATACGAGCAAGTTCAGCCGGTACGAAATCCTCAATCCAACCCCCAATTATGTTGCCATCAATATTCAAAACCTTTATGGCGGATTGATTGACGTAAATGTAGCGGAAGGAATCGTTATCCGCTTCCATCAGAAAAACCAAATCCTTAATAAAATTAAACATGCTTGTGAATGCTAAAACATCTTGTCCAATTTCATTAATAAAGTCCTTCATACTGGGTTCTCCCCTTTTTTCTTCGTTCTTGTATGTCAATTCTGCTCTTTATTGATTAATCTTAAAATCGCTTTTTGCCCTATAATACCATAGAATAGCCCACATTCTGTATGTGAATGTGGGCACTGACAGTTTATTTAATGTGGTAGTTTCCAAATTGTTTTCCTATACAGGTTACTCATTCTTTCAGGTTTTCAAGACCAGCAACTGTTTCCTACCCAAGTCATGCTCTCCTTGAATCGTTGCACCACTTGCCAAATAATCCGCAAGCATTTCCAGTTTTGCTGTTGTAATTTGCTCACCCCTTACAACCAATGGGATGCCGGGGGGATAGGGGATGACCATTCCTGCGCAAATACGTCCAGCAGCCTTTGTATAGGAAAGCCACTCACTCTCAGCTGTACTCAGTTCTTTATAAGAAACGGCTAATGTAGAAATGGCCTGCAGATCATGCATATAATCGATATCCATTTTATCTCTTGGTAGTTTCATGCACCTTTCCACGGCACTTTTGATTTTCATTCGTATTTCAGCAAATGGAAACTGATGTCTTGCTTTTAACATCGGTAAAATCAGCAGGACTTGCACGGGATCCGCAAGCTCAACATAGATTCCCTTACGCTCCAATTGTTTTTGCAAGGTGTAGCCAGTATACCGCGGCACTCGCAATAGTAATTTCAAAGGATCATCGACTTCAATTACCTCCAGGGAATTAATGGTCTTTAAACCATCCACAAACTGCTGGCGCTGTCTCGTAAATGATTGATGATCCTCATGTCCATATGTTTCGATAAAATGCCTCGCATCATCCAGTGAGGCGAGCAACAAATAGGATGGACTGCTGGATTGAAGCATTCGTAGATATCGGTTTATCTTCTCGTGCGATACGCGGGATGAATTGATATGTATGTATGAACCCATGGTCAAGGCAGGCAATGTTTTATGAGCGGACTGAACAACCACATCAGCACCCAATGCCAGTGTAGACGCAGGGAACTTGCCTTCCGCTATAAAATGCGCACCATGTGCTTCATCCACCAGAACCGGTACAGCAAAAGAATGTGCCAAGTCAATCACTTCATTCATTGCATCATTCGTTACACCGTAATATGTAGGGTGTGTTAAAATAAGTGCTTTTGCTTCTGGGTATAGCTCAAAGGCAGCCTTGATCGTATGAATACCGATATGAGTGGGCGTATGCGTGGTTGCATCCCATTCTGGCGTGAGGAACACAGGATGAGCTCCCACCAATTCCAGAGCATGAAATATCGACTTATGGGCATTGCGCTGTACAAAGACTCGATCTCCCTCACCACACGTAGCATACACCATCGCTAAATTGCCTACAGTAGAGCCATTCACCAAAAAGTAGCTGTGCCTCGTTCCATAGGCTTCTGCCAATAATTGCTGTGCTTCTTTTATGCTTTCTTCCGGGTGATGGTAGTCATCAAGTCCAGCAAGCTCTGTATAATCAAATTTCATCACATCTCTAAAAGCACGTGGCAATTCAGACAAGGCACCGTGTTTATGACCGGGTACATGAAACGAAGTATTTTGAGTTTCATAAAAATGTTGCATCGCTTCTACGATTGGCCGTTTATTCATTTCCTGATCCCTCTCAATTTCAATATGACTTTATTATACCTCAATACATACGGAGGTTACTTTTCGATTGTTTGCAATTACGGATTTGAGTGCTCTACGGGCATTTAGTGGCTGCCCAACAGAATGGGGCCATTCTGCGATTAAGGGACTGACCCCCTTTTTGTGGTTTTAGGGAAAGCGGTGTCTCATATGCCAAGATTAGTTGTGGCGTGAAACAAGTTTTGACTGTTGAAATAGAGTTGCGAATTTTTATCGGCCAATTGGAGTGATTTATCGGCCAGAACTGAAACTTTATCGGGCAAACTTGTCTCATTGGCAAGTTTACTTGCTAAGCCAAGTTTATAATGGGTTCTTAAACAAATTCTCTCTTGGCCGTGAAACTATGATGAACGGCAGATTTCTTCGTCACCTTCAGGTCTTCGATTCTCGCGTATGGAATACGCTCCGAGTCTCATCCCCTCGTTTCCTCGAACTCTTTGTTCCTCCTCTTTCTCGCACACCCCTGAATCCAGATAAAAAACAGCACAAAAAAACCGATACCTTTCGGTACCGGTCTTTCATTTGCCTAGCGATGTCCTACTCTCACAGGGGGAAACCCCCAACTACCATCGGCGCTAAAGAGCTTAACTTCCGTGTTCGGTATGGGAACGGGTGTGACCTCTTTGCCATTA
>Ga0209013_10001890_pt1 | contig 19281 bp, 17 predicted proteins | sample Cruoilmetagenom2_FD_187291 | JGI IMG/M metagenome (GOLD analysis project Ga0209013, IMG submission 187291) | Oil polluted marine microbial communities from Coal Oil Point, Santa Barbara, California, USA - Sample 2 (SPAdes) (version 2) | ecosystem: Environmental > Aquatic > Marine > Oil seeps ...
ATTCTTGTAGACATATTTCAAATTATAAATTTTTGGAAACTATTTCTTTCAAAATTTGAACTCTCAAAATATTGGGCTTTTTAAGGTTTGACTAATTAGTTTCCTTTATTAGACATTATTGTCGTAGATCACCCATTCATTTTTGAGTATTTATATTTCATAAATTGAGTGTAAGACATAATTATCCTTTCCACAAATTCCTGCATTTTTGTAAGGTAAAAGTACTGATTCAATAAAGCATAGAATGAATGGTAGCTATTTAACATTTAATAGCCACAAAAAATACTTCGTATCCAGTATCCAGTATCGGTTTAGGTTAGGGTTAGAATTAGTGTTTATAACAGGATTAGAAGTATCCATTCACTTCAATATAGTTGTTAGTTTTGGAACTTTTTCATATTGTTAGTTTTTGCTTCGAACCGAAAAAGAGTTTTCACCAGCTCCTTTTCGGTTTTTTTTGATAAAAATAAAGCTGAAATCAAATTGAAATCAGCTCTAAAATAATGAAATATTACGCTTAATGTTTTTCCGTTTCCACAACGTTTTTTACACCAGCAATTTTCTCTAACATATCAGTTGTGATTGATTTTGGCCTTTCCAATGGATAACCTAAAGCTCTATCCCAAATAATATTGGCACAGATACCAATAGATCGACCTATACCAAATAAAACGGTATAAAAATCATACTCTGTCACTCCATAATGCCATTGAATAACACCCGATTGTGCATCCACATTAGGCCATGGATTCTTAGCTTTACCATGCTCTTTCAATATAGGAGGCACTACTTTATAAAGTAGATCGGCATATTTAAATATTGGATCTTCGGGCAGATGGTTTAAGCTGAATTCTCGCTGTAACATATAACGAGGGTCTGTTTTACGCAAAACAGCGTGACCAAATCCTGGAATAACCTGACCTGAATTTAAAGTATCCCAAACAAATTGTTGCATCTCCTCTTCGGTAGGAAGACGATCTCCCATTTTATCCATCACCTCTTGCAACCATCTTAAAACTTCCTGATTAGCCAAACCATGAAGGGGACCCGCCAAACCATTAATCATTGCTGACATAGAAAGATAAATATCTGAAAGAGAACTGGCTACTAAATGTCCCGTATGTGCACTAACATTACCACTTTCATGATCACTATGAATAATAAAATGTAAACGAGATACATCATCATATGGCTTTTGAATACCCATCATATGAGCAAAATTCCCTCCCATATCCAAATGAGGATTCGATTGAATTCGTGGACCTTGTCGATAAAGCTTATTATAGATGTAAGCAGCTATCTCAGGCAATTTGGCGAGTAAATTTAATGCATCTTCATAAGTAGCTTCCCAGTAATCCTTCTTATTTAATCCAGCATGATATTGACGGTTAAAAACAGATTCTCTATTTAAAGTTAAAATAGCTGTTGAAAATATTGCCATCGGATGGCTGCAACAAGGAAAAGAGTCAATAACTTCATACACATATCTAGGAACAATTCTTCTCTTACTAAACTCATCCACTACTTGCATTACCTCTTCCTGATTAGGAAAATCACCAGTAAGCAATAAATAAAAGAGTCCTTCAACGTAAGGCATTTCGGCACCCTTTGGTTTTGGTAAATTTTTAATTACCTCCTTCAGCGTATAACCCCGATATCGAATCCCTTCCTCAGGATCCAAATAAGAAATGTCAGTAACTAAAGATTTCAGTCCTCTCATTCCACCAATAACCTGAGATACAGTAATATTTCCAACAACTACATCTCCATATTCCTTTAACAATCTTTGTGTGCGTGGTCTGTGTTCTTCAATTTTCTTCGATAAGGTTTGTTTTAGTGTCTTTTTCATATGGCCTAAACTTTAGATTTTAGAAACCAAATGGGAGGTTTGGTCTCATTTATGTATTGTTTATTGTCTCTTAATTATTTTGTTTACGAATTAAATTTAAAGCACTCCCTGCCTTAAACCATTCAATCTGAATCTCATTATAGGAATGATTTGCAATAATCTCATCAGAAGTTCCATCAACATGATGAAGAATCAATTGTAAAGGTTTTCCTGGAATAAAATTTGTTAATCCTATTACATCAAAATTATCTTTCTCCTGTATTTTTTCATAATCTGCTTTATCAGCAAAAGTCAAAGCTAAAACACCTTGTTTCTTAAGATTCGTTTCATGGATTCTGGCAAATGAACGAACGATTACTACTTTCACTCCCAAATGACGAGGTTCCATTGCAGCATGCTCTCGGGAAGAACCTTCTCCATAATTTTCATCCCCTACAACTATAGATCCAATTCCTTTTTCCTTAAGAGCCCTGGCAGTAGTTGGCACCTCATTATAATCTCCTCCGATTGGATTAAAAATAGAATTAGTTTGTCCATTAAAATAGTTCACCGCACCGATCAACATATTATTGGAGATATTATCCAAATGACCACGATAACGTAACCAAGGACCTGCCATAGAAATATGATCTGTAGTACACTTACCTTTTGCTTTGATTAGCAAGTTCAAATTTTTAAAATCCTGTCCATCCCATCCCTTGAAAGGATATAAAAGTTGTAATCGCTCCGAATCATCCTTTACATCAACTACTATGCTTTCTCCTTCTGAATTTGGTTTTACAAAACCAGCATCCTTCATATCAAAACCATTGGGAGGAAATTCCAATCCTGTAGGTTCATCCAACATCACTTCTACTCCATCTTCATTCACCAAAGTATCAGTCAGCGGATTAAAACACATATCACCTGCAATAGACATAGCTGTTACCAACTCAGGTGAAGCAACAAAACCATGTGTATTTGGGTTACCATCATTTCGCTTGGCAAAATTTCTGTTGAAGGATGTTATAATAGAATTCCTTCTATCAGGATCATCCGTATGTCTCTTCCATTGCCCGATACATGGGCCACATGCATTCGCCATGATCACGCCACCTATATCTTCAAATTCTTTCAAAATACCATCTCTTTCAGTGGTATATCGAACCAATTCAGAACCAGGTGTAACAACGAATTCTGCTTTTACCTTCAAATTCTTCTCCTTTGCTTGTCGAGCTAAAGAAGCTGCGCGCGAAAGATCTTCATAAGACGAATTTGTACAAGATCCAATTAATCCAACTTCCAATTTCGGAGGATAATTATTTTCCTTCACAGCCTTTGCGAAATCGCCAATTTCATGAGCTAAATCCGGAGTAAAAGGACCATTAATATATGGTTGCAATTCGGATAGGTTAATTTCAATTAGCTGATCGTAATATGCTTCAGGACTCTGATACACTTCATCATCTGAGCGTAAATCAGCCATCACAACATCAGCCAAATCAGCAACTTGTTCTCTGCCGGTATGTCGAAGATAATTACTCATATTCTGATCGTAAGCAAAAATAGAAGTAGTAGCTCCAATTTCAGCTCCCATATTACAAATCGTACCCTTTCCAGTACAAGACAAAGCATCAGCACCTTCCCCAAAATATTCTACGATAGCACCTGTACCTCCTTTTACAGTAAGAATACCAGCTACTTTTAAAATCACATCTTTAGGGGATACCCAGCCACTAAGTTTACCAGTAAGCTTCACGCCTATTAATTTAGGCATTTTTAATTCCCATGGCATACCAGCCATCACATCAACAGCATCTGCTCCACCAACACCAATTGCAATCATTCCTAATCCTCCGGCATTCACTGTATGCGAATCAGTACCAATCATCATGCCTCCAGGGAAAGCGTAATTCTCTAATACTACTTGATGAATAATACCAGCTCCAGGTTTCCAAAATCCAATACCATATTTGTTTGACACAGATTGAAGAAAATTATACACTTCGTTATTTTGAAGTTTAGCATCTTCCAAATCCTTATTTGCTCCGGCAAATGCCTGAATAAGGTGATCACAATGAACCGTAGAAGGAACAGCTACCTTTGATTTACCTGCGTTCATAAACTGAAGCAATGCCATCTGGGCAGTCGCATCCTGCATTGCAACCCTATCCGGAGCAAAATTCACATAATCTTCTCCTCTTTGAAAAGTTTCACCTTTTTCTTCAACAGATAAATGTGAATACAATATTTTTTCACTTAATGTTAAGGCTTTACCCAGATTTTTTCTGGCTTTACTTACCCTCTGGGGCATTTCCTCATACACAGATTTTATTAAATCAAGATCAAATAGCATGTTTAATGAAGTTTTTATTAATTTCTAAAAATGGTCAATAATTAATGGTCGAGATACAAGAATAGTGAAAATAACATTTAAAGAGTAGTCGATCTTTTTATGTGTTTTTGTGTTCCGAAATACCGAAACACTGTCCACCTGTATCTCAAAACTTTAGAAGAACACCTCCTGTATAAAAGCCTATTAAATAGGAATAAATTCAAGTATCTAAATATAACAAAAACTTGTTATATTCAAAAGTGTATTTAAAATTCTTGTTTAAGAAATCTACACTTCTTTTCTGTGCAACAAATACAAAGTTGCATCAATTTCTCCCCCTTAAGATTGTTGGTGTTCAGATTATGAATCACTTACGAAATATGCTTAAATCAAATAAGATTTAGCGCTTTATTTTTTATCGAATTCGACCACTTGAAGATCTTTGATTTCTTTGGCTTCTATAGTAAACTTCACCAAAGTCCGTACTTTATGAAAACCCTGAAGTCCTGAAGCACCAGGATTAATATGCAGTAAATTTAAATCTTTATCAAAAATTACTTTTAAAATATGCGAATGACCAGAAATAAAAAGTTGCGGTGTATTCTTATATATTTCTGGTTTAACATTGTTGTCATATCTTTTTGGATAGCCTCCAATATGTGTTATCCAAACATCTACCTCTTCACATTTAAATCGTTGATGTTTCGGGTAAATAATGCGAAGCTCCTGACCATCTATATTTCCGTGGACTGCAATTAATGGTGCTATTTGCGCTAAGCTATCAGCAGTTTCCAAATTACCTATATCGCCTGCATGCCAAATTTCATCACATTCTTTCAAATGTTTTAAAACTGCAGAATCCAAATATCCATGTGTATCGGAAATTAGCCCTATACGCTTCATTGATTATCTTATTAATTCCATTTGCAGCGTGAAGATAAACAAAGCCAGCTTAAGAAGCTGGCCAGAAATGAATTTATAACTTGAATTCAAAACAGACCCCTTCTATCTATAAAAAATCACTCTCAACAGATCCCCCTTAAAGATCTGATAAAGAATCGAAAACGGACATCAAAATACTGTATATCTTTTTTATAATACTTTAATTTTAATAATCTTTCCTTACTCCACTCCAGTTCAATTACTAACATGAAAATGGCTAAAATTATTCTAAAATAATAGAGGTGCTTCATCTCGGTTAAAATTGTTACTTTTGCAATCCTAATTACAAGAATATAGCATACAATAAATGGGGTTTCAAGACGAAATTAAAAGACGCAGAACATTTGGGATTATTTCTCACCCGGATGCAGGAAAAACTACACTAACCGAAAAGTTACTCCTTTTTGGAGGTGCAATTCATGTTGCAGGTGCGGTAAAATCAAATAAAATAAAGAAAACTGCTACTTCCGACTTTATGGAGATAGAACGACAGAGGGGAATTTCCGTTGCTACTTCCGTGATGGGATTCGACTATAAAGGTCACAAAATAAACATTTTGGATACTCCCGGTCACCAGGACTTTGCAGAAGACACCTATCGTACTTTAACGGCTTGTGATAGCGTAATTATTGTAATTGATGTTGCGAAAGGTGTTGAAGCACAAACTAGAAAATTGATGAAGGTGTGTCGAATGCGTAAAACGCCTGTTATCGTCTTTATAAATAAAATGGACCGATCGGGTAAAGATGCCTTTGATCTGCTAGATGAAATTGAACAAGAACTTCAAATCAGTGTAAATCCTTTAAGTTGGCCTATTAATATGGGACCAGATTTTAAAGGCGTATATAATATTTATCACAAGAATTTGAGTTTGTTTACCCCAGCAACTCAAACTGTGGAAGAAAGTATTGAATTTGATGATCTTTCTAATGCTCAGTTAGAGGAATACATCGGTGATGATGCTGAAGTTTTGAGAGAAGAACTCGACTTAATTTCTGGTGTTTATCCTGAATTTGATGCTCAGGATTACTTAAATGCCGAGATTGCGCCGGTTTTCTTCGGTTCTGCATTAAATAATTTTGGTGTTCGGGAATTATTGGATGTATTCATTAAAATAGCTCCATCTCCTCTGCCATGTCAGACGGTAGAAAGAATAATTCAACCCGAGGAAGAAAAATTCTCTGGTTTTGTATTTAAGATTCATGCCAATATGGATCCGAACCATAGAGATAGAATCGCTTTTGTAAAAATTGTTTCCGGGATTTTTAAACGTAACACAGCCTATTTACATGTTAGGAATGGTAAAAAGTTAAAGTTTTCAAGTCCTACAGCTTTTATGGCAGAAAAAAAATCCATAGTAGAAGAAGCTTTCCCTGGAGATATTGTTGGTTTACACGATACGGGTAACTTTAAAATCGGGGACACACTTACAGAAGGTGAGAAGATCAACTTTAAAGGAATCCCAAGCTTTTCTCCTGAACTATTTAAATATATCGAGAATGCTGATCCAATGAAATCTAAACAACTGGCAAAAGGTATCGATCAGTTAATGGATGAAGGAGTGGCGCAGTTATTTGTTTCTCAATTTAATGGACGAAAGGTAATTGGTACGGTTGGCGCGCTTCAATTTGAAGTGATTGAATATCGCTTGTTGCATGAGTACAGTGCTTCGTGTCGATGGGAACACATCAACTTACATAAAGCCTGCTGGATTAAATCCAATGATGATGATGAATTAAAGGAATTTAAAAAAGCTAAATTTCAATATATAGCAAGAGATAAGCACGGCAGAGATGTTTTTCTTGCTGATTCTGGCTATATGCTTCAAATGGCTCAACAAAATTACAAGAATCTGGAATTTCATTTCACATCAGAATTTTAGATTTTCACGAGAAAAACCAAACCGTTAAAATCATCACTATAACAAAATACTTTCATGGCACTAACAGAAGGATTATCCGTAACTCAAAAAATGATTGTTACAGAAAAGGATACCGCCATTCATTACAAATCAGGTAAACTTGAAGTATTTGCTACTCCTGCGATGATCGCATTTATGGAAAATACAGCTGTTGCTTGCATAGCGAAGGAATTGGAAGACAGCTTGGATACTGTTGGGATACAAATTGATACCAAGCATAGTAAAGCAAGTAAACTGGGTGCGAGAATTACCTGTTCTGCAAAATTAGTAAAGGTAGATGGCAAAAAGCTAAGCTTTGAAATTGAGGCTTCCGACGAGGAAGGTGCTATTGGTAGCGCTTTTCATGTTCGCTACATTATTGATCCTGTAAAATTTATGAGTAGATTATAAAAACAATATATTAAAAACAGAAAAGACTACATCTCCTTCGATTTGTAGTCTTTTTTCTATTCTAAACATTCTAATCCATCAGGCGTTTTTCTCCATTTAATTCTCTGATATTCGTTACATCCTGACTGACTTCTATACATCCTTTATAGACTCCAGCCTCATCGCGTAAAGCAAAATACTGTATCAGAATAAAACGACCTTTCATTTGAATCCAAAACGATTCGCTATCCTTTTCACGATTTCTAAAAGCCTTTAATAAGTCTTCTACTACATGAACACTCTCCGGTGGATGACAATTTTGTACACTACGTCCGATAATGGCTTTTGATCTGGTGAAAAACCGATCTTTAGGCTTGGAAAAGAAACGAACCCGATCATTTTCATCAATCATGGTAATATCCACCGGCAAATGATTTAAGAGCAACATCGCCTGGTCTAATGTCATTAAGCCAGTATCAAAATTAAGCAATGTATCCCCTAATTGTTTGGGATCTAGGTTCTCGCCATCAAAGGAAAAAGCTTTTTTTCTGCTTGATGTATTCTTTTGATCGAAAACAGGTTTTGCAATATAGCTGTATCCGATCTCATCACTTTGTTGATTCATTTCGTCCCACAGTTCAGGCGACACTGCGTTCAATGCAACCGGAAACAACAAATATTCCTCCCGAAAGATGATTGTGTACATGGAAAAGAATAATTCTCCTAACCCATGATTTAATTCCTTTACATCAAGGTCGGGAGAATCTAGAATGTCTAAAATTAATTTCTGGGTCTTTCGAATATCATCATGAATGGACCACATTACTCCCAAACACTTAAACTCTGGAAATTCTCTTTCAAAATAAGGAAAGAAAATATTCTCTTTTCTGGAATAATGCATTTCAAAAGCTGCTAAATCTTCAATTCTTGCTTTTAATACTTGAAATTCCTGAAGCAAAGCAGCTTTTTCCTTTTGCTGATTAATACTTTTAGCAATTGGTTTCAAGGCAGTAAGTCGCTTTTCCAACTCTCGATTCTCTGCCATCAGAATCCCTAGAAAATGATTTGGCTTCACCTCAATTTTGGCTTGACTTCTAATCGATTTAAAACAAACATTTAAAAATTTAGTAATTCCAGACTTCAAATCCTCCATCGGAATATTTTCCTCTACTAAGCAGTGTACAACCTGCACAATATCATTAGGTGTAAGATGATCTATCGCATCTTGGTGTTGTTGAATTAACTCCGTACTCATTGCTCCTTGAATAAGATTCCTACACAATTGAAGCAAAGATTCTATCCGTGCATTATTGTTATTTATAAATTCTGACATAGCGTATTTTTACAATTTTAAATATTTCGGAAAATACAATAAAAAAGAAATCCTATCAAGAAGTCATCCTCTTTATATACAAAGTAAATTGTTGAAACAAAAATTCAAATCCCATTATAGCATTATTGGAATAATATCAGCATGAACCAGGACTGACTCAAGCGTAAAATCCACCCTCATACTTTTACCCTTAGAAATAAACAGACTTTGATCTTCCTACTCATTTTTTATTTGCGCTGCGCCAATTTTTGCCACGCTGCGGCAATTTGAGGTGTGCTGCGGCAGTTTTTTGCAATTCTGCGGACTTTTATGGAGCGCTGCGCCTGATTTTGGTGCGCTGCGCTTAAATTTAGCGCGCTGCGGCAAAATTACTTGCGCTGCGGGTTTTCACCTAGCCTGCGCGGGGGTTTCAGAGCGTTTTAGTAATTGCATCGATACTGTCTCCGATTTTATATTAAGAATACAACAGCTAATATTTATCATCTGATAGTGCCCGAATTTAGGTGTAATAATTTATTAAAATAGCTGGGGGTATTCGTTGTGAATATCATCTCTTTTTTACTGTGAGGATGAGCAATAGTCAAACTTGCCGAATGAAGTGCCAAACGCTTTAATCCAGCTTTCTCACCATACATTTTATCACCGGCAACGGGATGACCCATTTCTGAAAAATGTACTCTAATTTGATTTTTTCTACCAGTAAGTAATTCAATCTCCAACAAGCTAAATTTTTTCGATTCCCTCACCACCTTATAAGCAGTTTTAGCTAGTTTTCCTTTCTCCGGATTTTTCACGGAATACATTCGATGAATGCTATTCTCTGCCAAATAGGTGCTTATCACACCCTCCTTTTCCGGCAATACTCCTTCTACTACGGCGTAGTATTTTTTGTGAAAATTATGCCATTCTTCCTGAAGGAATTCTTTCGCTTTTATTGTCTTGGCAAAAACTAATATTCCCGAAGTATCTTTATCCAGTCGGTGCACAATAAAGATTCGATTTCTGGATTTTGGATTTCCCTTTTTTACGTAATTGGTAAGCATGAAATAGGCTGTCTTTTCGCGCTCTCTGGCGCTACCCATACTTAGCAATCCACTCACCTTATTTACCACAATAATATCCTGATCTTCATAAAGAAATGTTAAGCCTTTAGGCTGATGTCTCTTCGATACTTTTTTAATTTTTTGCTTATTTTCTTCCATCGTGCGTTACTGTATCATTCTATTAAAGGATAGATTATAATATAAAGAAAGGCTCTACCTTTATGATTCTGCAAAGATTGTCTTTTCCTTTCGTTATTTAATAAAAAGAAGTCTAAATATTATTGAAATAAGATTAAGTTGGAAATAATAGTTTAAGCCAAATACGGCTTTGCTTATTCAATATTAGACCTAAGCTGATAATTGAAAGCAGAACTTTTCAATATCCCATTAAGAATTTGAATCATCTCCTCTACCATTCTCAGCTATTTTATTGCAATTTGATCTTCCTTCACCTGTATATAAATCGATTGACCACAGATAAGGTTTTCAATTTTGGGGAGTATCAATTCCAACACCGTTGATTTCTGTTCATGCTCTACCTTTGTCATCGGATCTGGCATATAAATCAACCCCTCATACACATGCTCATTAATAAGGATTAGAACATCAAAAAAATAAAAGTTTTCGGGAGGTAAATCTTTAGACCAATTTATATTTTCGAAGAAATATTTTGGTTTTTTTATTTCAAAATGAGAGGGAGCAATATCAACATTAAGCGTACCCATATAATAGGAGCTTAAATCTAATCCTTGATTTAAAAAATATTTAAACTGCATTTGTATGGTTCCCATCGGGAATCTTGCGTCTCCACTTTTTCCTGATGCTACACCGTAACCCGAAACTATTTCAGCCTTTACTTTCATAGCTTTCGTTCCCTTTTTAAACCTTTGGGCATAATCATTAAGACAAGGATATTACTCCAACACCTCTTTTGCTTCATTAACAACACAAAAGCTCTTTTGTTCTAAACTTATCCAACCTTCAATTCTACTACAAATGAAGATGACAAAATAATCTCACTTCTTATATCATGTACATTATTAAAAGTAGTTTCAGCATCTAAAACATTTAAGTTACCAATATTATAAATCAGCCAAGATCCTGTTCATTTATTATACTACCTAATTAACTTATTATAGTATCAGACACATTCCATTTTTATGCAATTACTATTTGCATTTTCATCTACAATTTTAAAGAATATATAATTGCTTGATAAGGTTTAAGAATTAATGTGTTTCCTTCTTGTTTTATGGAATCATAATTATCAATCATTATTTTATCCGTATGCATGTCTTCGGCTAAGTTTATGCTGGCTTCTTTTGATGAAAAGTTCAATAATACCAGGAAGCTATCCTTACCCAAGGATCTGGTGTAAGCATAAATTTGAGAATGTTCCGGCTGCACCAACTGATATGTACCATAAACAAATGCCAAATTATCTTTTCTTAACTTGACCATTTTCCGGAAATAATTCAATATTGAATTAGGATCGTCTTCCTGTGCAGCTTCATTTATTTTGGTATAATTATCATTAACTTTTAACCAAGGAATTCCTGTTGTAAACCCTCCATTTTTAGAATCATTCCATTGGAATGGTGATCTTCCGTTATCTCTGGCGGTAATTTTCCAATCTTCCATATAAGGCTTCATATCAGCCCCTCCTTTGGAAAGAAAAGCATACCAATTCAATGTCTCAATATCCCGATAATCCGTAATTGTATCCAGTTTTAAATTGGTCATGCCGATTTCATCACCATGATAAATAAAGGGAGTGGCTCTCATACTTAACAAAAATGTATGCAGCATTTTGGAGCTTGGCACCCGAAACTCCGGACTATCATTACCCCAACGGCTTACCATCCTGGGTTGATCATGATTTCCTAAATAAATACTACCCCAGCCTTTTTCTGAGAACACATCACTCCATTTGGAATATACTTCTTTAAATTCTTTAAGCGTCCAGCCTTTTGGATTCAATCTTTTGTATCCCTGAGAAGATAATCCAAGAGCTTGACCTTCGAAATGAAAGAACAAATCCAACTCGTTCCTATCTTGTGCAACAAAATCCAATGCCTGATTAATTGTAACACCTGCACCTTCACCAAGTGCCACTACATCATACTTGCTTAAAACCCTTTTATTCATCTCTTTAAGATAATGATGTAAATTAGGACCATCTGCATAATATTTTGCCCACGAATCGTTATTGTATTTGGCAGTTAATTCCTGTTCGCTAAGTATTGGCCAAGTGGTATCTTTGGAAATGAAGGGAATTACATCCATTCGAAATCCATCCACTCCCTTTTTAAACCAAGAATCCATCATTTTATAAATTGAATCTCTCGTATCTTGATTTTCCCAGTTCAAATCCGGCTGTTTTCTACTAAAATAATGTAAGTAATACGCATTAGTAGTTGTATCAAATCTCCAAGCCTCCCCATTTTCATCAAAAAAGCTCATTCTGTGTGGTGGTTTTCCATTTTCAGCTGGCCACCAATGATAAAAATTCCTGTACTTATTATCCCTCGAACTTCTTGATTGTTTAAACCATTCATGTTCGTCACTACTATGATTAACAACCAGATCCATTACTAATTTGATATTTCTATCATGCAAACCTTTTAACATTTCATCAAAATCAGCCATGGTACCAAATTCCTTCATGATTTTTTCATAATCACTGATATCATATCCGTTATCGTTATTGGGTGAATCGTAGATAGGATTTAGCCAAATTATATTCACTCCCAAACTTTTGATATAATCCAGTTTCTGAATAATACCCCTTAAATCTCCAACGCCATCGCCATCAGTATCCTTGAAGCTTCTCGGATAAATTTGATAAACAATCCCCTCCTTCCACCATGCTCTTTCGATTTTAGCTATTGGCTCAATTGGTTTTTGTTTTGGCTTACAACTGCTCATGCTGAGAAGTGTTAAAATAAGAAATAAAAAGTTTTTCATGACTTTGTTTATTAAACTTATAGATAAAAAAATATTTCATTATTGATAAATTTATTACAATCATGCCGATAAGAAAGAATTAATTATTTATCCTTGTTGTTTTCTCTTTCCGAACCATTTAATGCTGCAATTTTTTCCTGTAAGATGAAGATTTTGTCTCGCTTATTGAAAGAGAATGTTTTGGAATCCTTTTCAACAAAGTCAGCAAGAATGAGCGCCTTCTCGAAGTAAATTCTGCTGCTTTTATTATTTCCCAGAGCTACCTGCAATTCCCCTTCCGCATAAAAAAGCTCAGATAAAATCTCTAAATGACCATTTTGATAATTATGCTCCTCTAGTAATTTCGTTGTGAGTTTATGCTTAGGGATTTCCCGAAAAAAAGAAGCATCCTCTTTCAAAAAATCACGATAAGCATTTTCCAAGATTTGAGATGCTTGTCCTGTATGTCCATTTTTTATCAATCCCAAAATGGCTGCAACAAGTTCTGCAATCATTTCAATCATCCTTAATATAAAATCTTTCTGATACATGTAAGCTTAATGTGTTTGTCTGATTACATCCTTCTCCGAAGCCATCTCGGCAATAACTTTAAACCAATTGCTACAAGCTGCCATTTCTTTGAAACATAGGCAACGTCTTTTTTTCGTTCTATTAAGTCAAAGATTTGTTTAGCAGCATTCTCTGCTGTTAATACCCAAAAACGATTTTTATTTTTCGACATTGCAGTATCCACATAGCCAGGTCGAATATCGGTTACATAAATTGGCTTATCAGATTGGTAAGCTTTTTGCCTTAGACCTTCCAGGTAATTTATTTGATAAGATTTTGCAGCATGATAAGCAGGTGCAAATCTGTATCCAAAAAGTCCAGCTATTGATGAAAGTGCCACGAAATGACCGTGTCCCTGTTTTTCAAAAAATCGATAACTCCAATCCGCTATCTCGGTAAATGCCAATACATTTAATTTGTTGGCTTGATTCTCAATTTCAAAGCCCAAATTATTATTTAAATTGCCAATTCCTGCACTAAATATTAATAAATCCAGTCCGTTGAGTTGTGTTACTAATTCAATTATTTTTTCAGAATTATTATCTATAGTGCAATCAAAACAACTTATCTCTACATCTTTCAGATACCCATTTCGAGATTCTTCCAGTATATTTTTTTCTTTACTTGTAATCCCAACCTTATAATTATTCTCAACCAGTATTTTAACAAGTTCTTTCCCTATCCCAGAGCTTGCTCCAACTACTATTGCCTTTTTGTTTTTCTTCATAACCATAATGCTGGATTTAGATTAATCATCACTATCGAAATAAATTCCTATTCAGTAAGTTCGCATATAATACGAACAAAAGCCAGTCTATACGATCAGTCCATTACTTCTGAACTCCTAATGACCAAAACCTAATGGTGAATCAAATGCAAAACACTGGCTTTCGAACGACTTATTATTTAACCAATCTCAGAATAATAAAACATCTCCTCTAATAGAAAAGATTTATTTAGCATCCTTAATTAGCGCTTATTTTTCTTATAGAATAACTTTCCGGTAACTACGAGACCAAGGAAGGTAAAGACAGCAAATATCAGACTACTAATTGAAAGTTGCATTCCTCCAGATAAAATATGTCCGCTAGTACATCCTCCAGCCATTCTTGCTCCAAAAATCAGAATAAAACCACCTATAAACGCCCATATTACTCTTGAAAAGGAAGATATTCCTTTATATTTTTTCCAATTCTCATGTATCAACTTGAATTTGAAACTCTTATTTAATAGTGAAAAAAATAGTCCTGCTAAAAATGCACCACCCAAGAATACTGCTTCCCAATTACCTGGCTTTTGAATTTTCTTGAAATACGCATTATCCATAAAACCACTAAGATAGTCGGCTATATACGGAAATGATGTAGAAGCTCCAATTGGCCGATTACTTACCATATTTGAAAAAATAATAACATTAAGTACTGCTAATGCTATTCCTGCATACAACCATTTATAATCTCTTTTTCCTTCCTTTTTATTAAGCCAAAAAGCAATATAAACAAAGACTCCACCTATTATAAAAACAAGAATAAAAAATAACAATCCTGTTCCCATCATAGAATTTAAAGAAATAGCTCCCAGATTAGGACCTATAATACCTTTAATGAAAGGTAATAGTATCGTGAAAACAAAACCTCCGAGCAGACCTCCAATTATTCCAATAAACGCATCAATAGAACCTTCACCTAAAGAAACTGCAAGTGTTCCAGGACAATAACCCAATATCGCCATTCCTGTACCGAATATTAAACCGCCCAATAAAATACCACCTAAAACCAAAGGCTTAATATGGAATGATGCCATTCCTAAGCCAATCTCGACGTTTAACAATATTGCCCCAACACCCAGAGCAACAGCTATTGCTTTGACTACCGTATAATTATCGAGGGTTGCCAATCCACTAATCACATTATATTTGTTTAAGCTTGCATACTGTAATATGCCACCAAATAAAAATCCAAAAATTAATATTCCAATTTCCATAATTACTGATTTTATAGTGTTATTTTAATAAATGATTAAAGTCTGATATACAATAACTGAAGCATTTCCAGATACCAATCTTCCATATGTCTCCAATAAATTCCTGTAAAAAACACAAATTACAATAGCTTTCGCTTATATCTTCGAAATAATTTATTCTTAGATAAGAAACAAAACAGCTTTTGGATCTGAAAAAACAAGGAACTTTCTAATTAACCAAGGCTTGCTTAGCTATTCTAAATATAATAAATTCTTTATAAAGCAGTCAATACACGAAACTTTCGGATTAGAAATCTATTATGGAATATTCAAGGTTAATGCAAAACTAAAATTGAAAGTTTTATCGATGTTCTTCCCATAAATATCAATTGGTGTAGTTAATACAATAATATAATTCTTTCCTGTTTCAATGGTTACTCCAGGATAAAAAGTATATAGAAACTGATCCATCGCATCATATTTGGTATGCTGATATCCCATACCGGCAATCAGCTGAAATCCCTTATCAAAAAAGTAATACCCGGCATCAGCACTGATATTTGTTGTACCCTTATTGCCACTTTCCAATTTTCTGGTATACGCATTATATTGCATGTTAAAATCGATAGAAAAATTTTCGCTATACTGATATGACATTACAGCTCCCAAACCTGTCTGCCAGGTATTTGCTTCGGTTCTTACTGCTTTATATTGCACTTCATTCCCCATAGGGATGTTAACACCTGCAATTACTGCAAATCCCAATTTTTCTTTTTGAGCAATAACATAGCGCGCTCCCCAACTGCTCATAGAAATGTCATCGGGAACAGTTACACCAATCTCTAGTTTATCAAACAAACCATAGGTAAATCGAAATTGCATTCCTGATGCTCGGTTAAGACTATCGCTAGTACTATAAATATTCGTCAAATGCTTACCATTATCCCAATACTTACTACTTTGGGAATAGGTAAAAGCTGGTTCAAATTCTAAAACATGATGATCTACCACATCAACGCAAACTGCATTCAACTTCGAGCCGGATATACCTCCAATCTGTGCAAATAATTCCATACTCAAGGGCAACAAACAAAACAACAAGTAAAATTTTCTCATCTCTATTCTTTTCGATTAATAATATTCAATAGCGCAATCCTTCCCAGTAGAAAGGAAATCAAAACTACAAACTCTTTTTTTGTTGTGCAGCTCTAATAATGAAATTCTAATCAAAATACCTACATGTTGGTAGTCTTTCTACTCATTAATCATATTTTAAAGCTACACCAAAAGTCTTTGGTTTTCATCTAATTCAAAATAGTTAAATTTTATAAATATCCCCTTGCCACACCTACAGAATTAACAGTAAACCAATATCGTACTAAACGTTTTGTTTATTTGAATTTTTTATTGCAAACAAGATGTTTATGGCTAATAACACTATAAAGAGCTTGTTTTTGAACAGCTTGAACAGTGGCATCTTTTTGCTTTTGTTTTTTGGATGAAGCAAAAAAATAACGGTTCAGATTCAGATCCAAAACCGCTTTATATTACTAATCGATGATCGCAAACTATTTTATACGCTTCAGTAGCTTGCTTCCTTTTTCGATAAAAAATGTAAGTTCTGCCTTATCTACAATCCATGCATTTGTTTTTAAAGCTACCAGATCTTTTCCATTCAATTCGGGAACAATGCTGTTCGATTCGCAGATTGTACTTAACTCAAGTACTAAAATTTTATTATTTATTTCAATAAAATCCCTAATCGCTTTTAGATTGATAACAGATCGGTTAATTTCTAATAAATCTGAATAGATGGAAATATGCTTATCTAAATAATAATCTCCTGTTTTTAATCTTTTCTTAAAATTGAAAATATCGAACCAATCCCGTTTTATCATTTTTATTTCACCATCGCATTCTGATATTATCTTAAATAATCCACAATAGGTATTTTGTGTAAAAGCTTTTGTAGAATACGCATCATAGAATACTAAAAATAAATTTTCTGCTATCTGATCTAAATCAAATACAATAAACTTTGTAGATGTATATCTTTCGTCCTGAATAAGATGATGGTTTTTAACACTTGTATTTGTGTAATAAGGGAATCCTTTCTCTTTTGCAAATCCTTCCAATAGATCTATATGGGTTTTTTCTTCTATTTCCTTGATATCCATCATCTAAAAGTTTAGTTGATATTCCGTAAATATATTTGAATTGAGTTAATTATTTGTGTTTCCTCAGTTTCATTTTTAAATAAAAGTAATATTAAAACTTGACGTGATTCCACACTTAAACCTATCCCTAAACAAAGCCTTTCTCCTAATACAAGTTCTCTTCCTATCGATTCCGATTACACAAATGCTCGGTTTATATTAGCTCTCCTTTTTACTACTCCACCCTTTCATAGTAACTAGTTGGTCCGTCAAGATAAGCTTGACTAATAATTAATGTATCATGGGCAGTTGAAAAGTTGGACTCTGCCCCGCTGTTAATCACCAAAACCAGTGTGGAGTCACTTTTCGTGTTAAGCGGATCATTTATTCTGTATCTCACCTTGTAGACGTACTTATGAATCAAATTGCCATTTTTGTAATACTCCAATGTATCATCTGTTCTGAATTGTATCGATGCAGTATACCCTTCTGTTTCCGGATTACTTTCTTGCTCTGTCCAGGCATCTACTGTTTTTATCCAATTCCACTCCCCAATAAGGGAATTAATTGCTGTCGTAACAGGATCTAAAATTACTGTTTGGTTATCAGTACAAGCAAAAGCCAGCAAAATAATTCCACCAAGTAACAGTCCCTTTAGTCCAAATGTGCTGGTGTTGTTAGTTTTCATTTTATGTTGAATTAATTTACACAAACTGCACACAACAACTATCTCCCCATTACTTATACAAAATGTTGTGGCATCCTTATTTATTTCAGTTGTCGTCCCATTTTAATTCCTAATTCAAATGCTTTATCCATTATCTCTTTTTGTTTTTTTACTGCACCTTTTTCAAATGAAATAAAAACAGGTAATGTTCCGACAATGTCAAAACCTAAAGCCTCCATAGGTCTTTTCATTGCATCAATAGCAAATCCCAAATCCTCAATATTCTCTTGTTCGCAAACAGCAGAAATAACAACTTTCCTATTTTGGTTTGCAAGTCTGGAACTCCATTTTCGTGGTCTTGTATTATTGTCAAATTCATAAAAACAATATAACCTATCAATAAAAGCTTTCATCCAAGAGGTTATATTATAATTATGGACAGGAGAAACTAAAATTAATCCTTTCGAGTCAATAATACTTGGATACAAAACTGACATTCCATCTTGAAGCATTGTACAAATTTTATCTTTTCTGCACTTTTCACAGCCAATACATCCGCTAAAATCTATACTCTTAAGGTTAGTACTTTCTGTTGCAATGTTTTCAGTATTCAATCCTAAAATAATTTGCTTAATGATAATATCTGAATTACCTCCTTTTCTAGGACTACCAGAAACTGCTAGAACTTGCTTAAGCGGATTTTCAATTTCTTTAGCTTTTTTTATAAGTTCCTCAAAATAAGTCATCTTTATTTTTTCAATTTTATTAAGATTAATACTTGTTTTTACGATTTCGATTCAATGCTTTTCCAATATACCACAACAGCAGTCTGTCTAGAAACCAATCCAACTGTCAATTTATAAATTATAATATAGCAGTTTTATGGATGCATAAAAATTGAAAATACTTTAATTAAAAATAGAATTGAGGCTCCTATTTAGATCATTTTTAACTTTAGTAGTTCCATTAATTCAAGAAAAAAAGATAATTGCTGTACTACCCCATTCAATGAGAGTTTTTACGCCAATAATATTGATTAAACGGCGAAGCTTATAGGGGAACTCCCTCGAATACGCTCGCCCAGTAGCCCTATTCGACAACTAATTAACACCTTTTTACAATAATCCGGATTTTCCCATTTCAATCTTCATTCTTATGAAGACTGGATTTGTACGGCCTAATCTCTCGGTTTTCATCACTTTTTACACA
>Ga0209013_10001891_pt1 | contig 19268 bp, 18 predicted proteins | sample Cruoilmetagenom2_FD_187291 | JGI IMG/M metagenome (GOLD analysis project Ga0209013, IMG submission 187291) | Oil polluted marine microbial communities from Coal Oil Point, Santa Barbara, California, USA - Sample 2 (SPAdes) (version 2) | ecosystem: Environmental > Aquatic > Marine > Oil seeps ...
CCTGTTTCATGGCCTGGGCAGCCAGATCTACCGTGGCGTAGCCAGTGGTCATGACGCAGACGAGATCAGGATTGTGCTCACGGACATAGTCCAGGAATTCCAGTCCGCCTAGACCAGGCATCATGGCATCCAGAAGGATCGAGTCAAACGATTCCTGGATTTGTTCTGGACATCAGCCGCCACCAGAACGTGCGGGAGGAGATGCGACGGGCAGGACCCACCTGCTGCCATCCTTGACCGTCTTCAGTACATGAGATGTCGCCGTGCTTCTTATTCCAGGAATGCAGCCGATGCGCTGGGTCATGAAACGCAAAAGATCGTCGCTGGACGTGAACCAGGCCTCCACGATGAGTTCGCTTCCCCCAGTTGTAAGATAGATTGAGCGCACCTCAGGCAGCTGAGCGATCTCGCCGGCTATCTGACCCCCCTGAGAGAGATCCACGCTGAGCGTCATGAACGCGATTGTGGAAAAGCCGGCGCTGGCCGCGTCGGGCACCGCAGTGATTCGGATCATTTGGGCGGACACCAGCCGTTCCAGTCGTTTGCGGACCGTCGCCTCTGACATGCCTATCTGGCGAGCAATCTCCACATTTGACGTCCGTCCGTCTCGTTGCAGTACGCGGATGATCTGGTGATCAATGGAATCCAACATTGGCGACATGTACCCTTGGCCACTTTCAGTTTTCGTCAGCATCAGTGTCATCTGCGACGACAAACACGGAGAACCAGCAGAAACTCCTCTCGATATCGCAATCTATTCCCGCTGGCACTTCCTCCTCGACGTCAATGGAGGCTGCCCACCTACGTGATTGGGACGCCCCCCCCCAACCTCGCTGGCGAGGCCAGCAAGGCAGGGGCGCGCTGAGCCTATAGGCCTAGCGCATCTTCTCCAGGGCCAGTTCGGCCGCATTGACAACCTGGTACGCCACGGGTGAGGCTGTCAGCAATGGATGTGTGCCCATCTGGAAGGTGGCGATCTCGTCGGCTGTCATCTCTGCCTGGATCATGGCTGCCAGTAGGTTCACCTCCGCCCCCACCGAATCCCCCCCGCAGGCCTGACCACCGATGAGGGTCTCCGAGTACTTTCGGAAGATTAGCTTCACCCGCGTCAGCTTGGCTCCTGGTAGAGAGCCAGGGTGCCGGTCCATGGACTCTGCCTGGCCGATAACGTGGGCGATTCCTGCCTCGCGGGCGCCTTTCTCTCCGATGCCAGCCAACCCGCAAGCCAGGTCTCCGATTTTCGTGGAAAAGACACTGATAGATCCTTTGTTTGCCCGCCGGATCTCAAAGAGGTTGGCCCCCGCGACGCGAGCCTCGGCGCTGGCGACAGAGGCCAGCCATGCTCTCGAGGGCTTTCCAGTGAAGAAGCAGATCTTCTCCGCACAGTCACCTGCTGCCAGAATGTTCGGATCACTCGTGACCATGTGGCGGTCGACGGCAATCGCGCCAGTGGGGCCGATCTGAAGCCCTGCCTCCCGAGCCAGTTCCGCGCTGGGGCGAACGCCGATGCCCAACACGACGGCATCGGCTTTCAACCGCTCACCGCTATCCAGTTCGACGTACGCCACTTTCCCATTCCCTCGCAGAGCCTTGGCTGTGTGAGAAGCTCGAACACGGACGCCGACCTTGGTCAACTCTTCCTCGGCCCGAACACATAGGTCTTCATCAAAGACCATTGAAAGGCAGTGAGGAAGCATCTCTACAACAGAAACGTTCAGGCCATCCAGCTTGCGGCATTCGTCGGCCATCTCCAGACCGATGAACCCGCCGCCGATGACGACTACGTCGCGGGCCGCCTCCAGAACCTCCAGGACATGGGCCTGATAGGCTACATCTTTATTGATGGGAAAGACGTTTTCCAGGTCTACGCCAGGGATCGGCGGGACAAGGGGCAACGAACCAGTGGTCAGGATGAGCTTGTCATAGCCGATGGCCTGCCCCCCAGCCGTGGAGACCATCCTGGCCTCCGGGTCTATCTCAGTGACCCGGTCCACGATTAGCTCCACATCATGCTTGGCCAGTACCGGATCAGGCATCAGGTTCTTCTCAGGGGACCCCAACGTACCAAAGACGTAGGGGATTCCACAGGGCACAGGAGTCTTTGCCTCCTGGCGTATCACGGCCAGGGTCGCTTCGGGATAGTGCCGCCGCGCCGTAATGGCAGCTGTAAAGCCAGCCGCGCTGCTACCGATGATCAAGGCATCTACTTCTTTCATGACTTACCTCCGTGAGTGTATTTTTATGGGCTTCTTACCTTTGATCCAAAAGTCTGCTAGTGTGTCTTGACGGCTCTCCGTGCCGTTTCCACGCGCTAGTGGCGTCCACCGCTGACCCATGCTGGCGGATACTCAAACCGGCTACCGGCAGCAGCAGCCGGGCAGTCTCCTGTAGCCATTCGCCGGCTGAGGTTTCAATATGTTCTGACAACTGCCCCCCAGCACTCGGTGCTGGAGGTTGGACCGAGGCTAGTAGTTGCGACAGCCCTGGTACATCTCCCTCAGCCCAAACTGCGCGACGAGTTGCTGGCGAGCACGCACCAGTCAAGCCCGCGAACAACTGCGTCTTGCGCTGCACTTCGATGCAAGGCACCGTGGTCACTTTCGATTGCTCATCGCAGCTTCCTTTGAGTACCCGAGCCCGACTCGGCGTTGCCGTGCCGGCGGTCTTTGGGTTCTCGCTCCCCTCTGCTGGCTCTTGGCCACCTTTTTCTGTCTTCCTCAGCATCTCTTCTCTCCGCACGAAGCTGATACTATCACACAGCCAGCAATGATATGATAGCCACAGGGCTTGGGAGCTCTGCGTCTATCTTGTTGCCTCGCCACCAGCAGGGATGATCTGTCGATCAATGGAATCCTACCCGCACGAAGTTTGTCCTGGATCACTTTTGTTTTTCGTCACAACTAGTTTCATCTGCGACGACAAACATCAAGGGTCAGCACTACCTCTTCTGGAAATCGCGATCTGTCCACAGCATACTGGTGGGAGATGATAGACATCGTGACGAAGCTGTTACAAAGCTGTGACAAAGAGCACAGATGGACCGGCAGACGGTCATGCCACGACCTGTGACACCCGCCTGACCGGGCCGACCGGTTCTCTTGAGGATGATGGCTGGCAATAGGACGAGGGTTTCGATTGTGCCCAGGGGGATAATGGACTCTGGTGTGGGGTTAGGGCTACCGCATCGCAAAAAAGAAGTGGATCAGCCTGATCACCTGCTCCACCTCGTGATCGCTCAATTGGGGGAAGATGGGCAGAGATAGGATCTCGGAGACAACCATTTCGGCGTTGGGACAGGAGCCCGGCTCGTAGCCCAGATGTGCGTAGGCCTTTTGCTGGTGCACGCCTTGAGGATAGTGAACGCTGGTCGTGACCTTGGCCCCGGCCAGGTAGTCGCGCAGCGCATCCCTCAAGGGTGTGCGTACCACGTACAGGTGGTAGACGTGCTCCACGTCGCCGGGTACGACCGGCAGTGCCAGATCCTCGTAACCGCCCAGGCCGGCGTCGTAGCGGGCCGCCAGCACCCGGCGCCGCTGGCTCCAGGCGTTGAGGTGGGGGAGCTTGGCCCGCAAAACGGCGGCCTGGATCTCGTCCAGGCGGCTGTTGGTGCCCAGGAGATCGTGCTGGTAGGTGCCCCGCTGGCCGCCATGGCGTAGCGCGCGGGCCTTTTCGGCCAGCCCCGCGTCATCGGTGACAATGGCCCCCGCGTCGCCATAGGCTCCCAGGTTCTTGCTGGGATAGAAGCTAAAGGCGGCCAGGTCGCCCAGCCCCCCAACGCGTGCGCCGTGGTAGCAAGCGCCGTGGGCTTGGGCCGCGTCCTCTAGCACGAGGAGGTTGTGCTGATTGGCGATCTCCAGGATGGCATCCATGCCGGCCGGGCAGCCATAAAGGTGCACGGGGATGACGGCCGCTGTGCGGGGCGTGATGGCTGCCTCAAAAGCGGCTGGATCGAGGGTGTAGCGCTCCGGATCAATGTCGGCAAAGACGGGCGTGGCGCCTGCCAGCGAGACGGCCAGGGCGGTAAAAGCCGCTGTCAGCGCGGGGACCACCACTTCGTCGCCGGGGCCGATGCCAGCAGCCCTCAAACCCAGGTGGATGGCGTCGGTGCCGTTGCCGACTCCCACGGTGTGGGCCACGCCGCAATAGTCTGCCCATTCCGCTTCGAATGCCTCCCCTTCCTCGCCCAGAATGAACCAGCCCCCGCGCAGGACTCGCTCGATGGCCGCGTCGATCTCGGAGCGCATGCGGCCGTATTCCCGTCGCAGATCGCCCAAGGGTATGGAGGATGGCATCATTCCGGATCCCAGTAGTGCTGGTGGTGCTCTTTGTAGTAAGCGAGGGTCTGCCGCAGGCCCTCCTCCAGCGACACGCGGGGGCGCCAACCCAGCTTGCCGCGGATCTTGCGATAGTCGCCGTAATAGTCACCGATGTCGATGCGCTTCCGGTTGTCCGGCCAGGATACCAGCTTGTAACTGCCCTTTCCGGCCACTTCAACGAGAAGCTGGCCCAGGTGCAGCAGGCTTATGGGCTCGTCGCCGCCCAGATTGTAGACCTGCCCGTTGGCCTGTTCATCGACGGCAGCGCGCAGGAGGGCATCGATCACGTCGTCCACGTGATTCAAGTCGCGCACCTGGCAGCCGTCGCCATAGATGGCCAACTCCCCCCCGTCGACCACGATGCGCACCCACAGGCCCAGGAAGGTCTGCCGGGCGTCGCAAACGCGCATCCGGGGGCCATAGGTATTGGTCAGGCGCAGCGAAGTAGCCCGCACACCGTAGACGTTGTTGTAGACGATGTGGTACCACTCGCCGGCCATCTTGTTGATGCCATTCACGTCGGTGGGGTGGACCAGGTGGCGCTCGTTCACCGGCAGGTAATCGGGCACGCCGTAGATCTGGCGCGTGCCGGCAAAGATCACCTTTACGCCGGGGTTATTATAGCGGCACGATTCCAGGATGGAAAGCTGGCTGCGACAATTGATCTCCAGGTCCGTGAAGGGGTCCCGCATGCTGTCCAGGTGACTCACCTGACCCGCCAGGTTAAAGAGATAGTCTTGGCCCTGCACCAGGTAATCCATGCTGGACCGGTCGCGCACGTCGGCGATGTTGATCTGCACCTGGTCCTCGATGCCGGCCACATTGAAGAGGTTTCCGCCATATTCGGGGATGAGGGAATCGACGATGAGTACCTCGGCGCCCAATTCCACCAGCCGCCAAGACAGGTTTGAGCCGATGAAGCCCAGTCCACCCGTGACGAGTACCTTCTTTCCCCGGAATTGCTCCAGATAGGACAGGGTCCTTGCCCCTGGCAAGGGGGCGGCTTGCCCCATAGCCCCACCCCCATCCTCGTGTGCAACGAAGGAGTCGTTGGCCATCAAAGCTCACCCCCTGCCCTGTTCCGTCCGGTTAGTTGGGGCCAACGGAGCTCCCACCACAGCGCCCAGAGCTGCTTCCCCGTACGCCAGATGCGGCGGAAGTTAAAGAACTGGCTCTTGCCGTAGGCGCGATGGTAGTGGTGGACCGGGACCTCGACGATGCGGTACCCGGCGTCCTGAACCTTTTTCATCAACTCTACACAGATGACACCAGAGTCCGACTTGAGGCGGACTTGGTCAAAGACGCTGCGGCGCATCAGGCGAAAGTCGCAATCCACGTCCCGCAGACGGAGGCCGAAGGCCAGCTTCACGGTCCAGTGGTAAAGCTGACCGATGATGACCCGGTGCAGCGGATCGGATCGGCTGATCTTGTAGCCGTTGACGAAATCCACCTGCGCGCTCCAGACGTCGTACAGCCGCGTCATCTCCTGGGGATCATACTGGGCATCCCCGTCGGTATAGAAGATGAGATCCTTGGTGGCACTGCCAAACCCGGTCCGCAGCGCACCGCCATAGCCCCGGTTCTGCTTGTGGTGGATGACACGCAGTTCCGGGTAGCGGGCAGCCAGCTCTTCCAGTACCGCGGCGGTATAATCGGCGCTGCCATCATTGACGACGATCACTTCATAGTCGTCTGTCAGCCCGCGCAGGGTCATCAGGGCGGTGAGGACCATACTGGGGATGGTCCCACCGTCGTTGTAGGCAGGAAAAAAGGCAGAGATACTTGGCTGCGACGGCCCGGTTTCTGCGCTTGTCTGTTGGTTCTCAGTCATGCCTTCTGTGGCTCCTGGGCGCTTGTGCGGTGGCGGACCCCTTCTGAAGGGTGAACCCTTTCTGAAGGGCGGACCTTTTCTGAGGGGCGAATCCCTTCTGAGGGACGAATCCCTTCTGAGGGACGATTATAGCACCCTTAGCAGGGGGCGTCAAGGACGGGAAACGGTAGGTGTTGATGGTGACAATGCAAGAAAGGGCGACAAAGCTCTACTCTTCTGCTAACGGGTACTGGCGGATCCTCAAAAACCGGCAGCTATTGCCCTCCCTTTGGATGTAGGGTATAATGGGCACGAAACAGACGGAGGCAAGTAAATTGAAGTACCTTCTGGGGCTTGACGTGGGTACGACCGGCGCCAAAGCGCTTCTCATTGATAGCACGGGTGAGACGGCCGCCAGCGCCACAGTCGAATATCCGATGTATACGCCTCATCCGCAGTGGGCGGAGCAGAATCCGGAGGACTGGTGGCAGGCTAGCGTGGAGAGCATCCGGCGAACCCTGCGCACGCTGGCCGAAAGGGGGGGCGATCCCGCCCAGATTGCGGGTATCGGCCTCACCGGGCAGATGCATGGACTCGTCTTATTGGGCAAAGACGGCGCTGTCCTGCGCCCCTGCATCATGTGGAACGACCAGCGCACCGGCGTCCAGTGTGCCTGGATCACCGAGCAAGTCGGCGCCGAGCGGGTTCTGCAATTGACGGGAAACCCGGTCTTACCCGGCTTTACGGCACCCAAGATTGCCTGGGTCCGGGACCACGAGCCTGAGATCTATGAGAAGGTGGCCCACGTCCTCCTGCCCAAGGACTATATCCGCTACCGTCTGACAGGAGAATTCGCCACCGAGGTCTCCGGGGCTTCCGGCACTTCGCTCTTTGACGTGGGTCGGCGGCGGTGGTCGCAGGATATGTTGGATGCCCTGGACATCCCGGCCGGCTGGCTACCCGAGTGCTACGAGTCGTCCGTCGTCAGCGGGCAGATCTCCCCAGGTGCGGCCGAAGCTACGGGACTAAGATCTGGCACGCTTGTTGTGGGCGGTGGCGGAGACCAGGCGGCCCAGGCGGTGGGCAGCGGCATTGTCAAGACTGGGCTGGTATCGGTGACCGTGGGCACCTCCGGCGTCGTCTTTGCCTCCACGGACGAATTTAAGGTCGAGCCCCAGGGCCGGCTCCACGCCTTCTGCCACGCCGTGCCGGGCAAGTGGCACATGATGGGCGTGATGCTTTCGGCCGGGGGCAGCTTCCGCTGGTTCCGGGATACCCTGGGAAAGGCGGAGGTGGATGTGGCCGGCCTGATGGGCCGGGATCCTTACGAGCTCCTTACCGCCGAAGCGGCCCGCGTCCCGGCTGGCAGCGAGGGACTGGTCTTTCTGCCCTATTTGAGCGGCGAGCGGACGCCCTATCCCGACCCCAATGCCAGGGGCGTCTACATGGGGTTGACGCTGCGCCACGGCAAAGCCCATCTTTGCCGTGCTGTGTTGGAGGGTGTGGCCTACGGGCTCCGCGACTCGCTGGAGCTGATGGTGGACTTGGGCCTGGAAACCCGCCAGATCCGCGCCTCGGGAGGCGGGGCGCGCAGCGATCTGTGGCGGCAGATCCTGGCCGACGTGTTTGACACCGAACTGGTGGTCATCGACGTCACTGAAGGCGCAGCTTATGGTGCGGCCCTGCTGGCCGGCGTGGGGTCCGGCATCTATGGCAGTGTGGGCGAGGCTTGTGAACAGACTATCAAGGTCGTCCGTCGCACCGAACCCGACCCGGACAGCACTGCCCTCTATGGCCAATTCTATCCCGTATATCGCGCTCTTTACACGGCACTGAAGCCCAGCTTTGACCAGGTATCGCGGATCGTGGCGCAAAGCTCGTCCCAGAGCTAGACCTCCGGGGTCTGGCCTGATCGGACGCGACTTCCTGAATCTAATCCTGTGGAGACTCAGATGACCAAAGCTGTCATAGCAGGCCATCTCTGCCTGGATATCATTCCCAAGTTCGTAGCTGACCAAGGCGGCGATATTTCCGCATATCTGGCCCCTGGACGCTTGACAACGGTCGGCCCGGTGACGTTCTGTACCGGCGGCGCAGTCTCCAACGCCGGGATCAACTTGCATCGGCTCGGGATCCGATCCCAACTGATGGGCAAGATCGGCGACGATCTACTAGGGCAGGCCATCCTGGACATGGTGAGCAACTATGGCCCTGACCTGGCCCAGGGCATGATCACTGTACCCGGCGAGGCCAGCTCCTACACCGTCGTCATCGACCTGCCGGGGGTCGACCGCATGTTCCTGCATGACCCAGCCGCGAACGACACCTTTGGCGCAGCGGATGTCCGCTATGATTTGCTGGCAGATGCCCGTCTCTTTCACTTGGGCTATCCACCACTGATGGCACGCATGTACGCCGGCGGCGGGCAGGAATTGGCCGAGGTATTCCGTCGCGCCAAGGGGATGGGGGTCACGACTTCCCTGGACCTGGCCATGCCCGACCCTGCCGGGTCAAGCGGTCAGGCCGATTGGCGGCTGATCCTGGCCCGCACCCTGCCCCACGTGGACCTCTTTCTGCCCAGTGTCGAGGAGATGCTGTTTATGCTCCGGCGCGACCGCTTTGACGAACTGACGGCCCTTGTCGGTCCGGCGGGCTTGCTGCAGGCCCTCACGCTTGCAGAGATCGTCTCTCTGGCCGACGAGGTGTTGGCCAGAGGGGCCAAGGTCGTTCTTCTCAAGATGGGCACGCAAGGCCTGTACTTGCGCACGGCGACGGCGCTATCCGAGTTTGGCCGAGGCACGCCGGGAGATCTGTCCGCTTGGGCCGGCCGGCAGCTCTGGGCGCCCTGCTTCCGGCCGGACGTGGTGGCTTCTACCGTGGGCACTGGCGACGCGGCCATCGCCGGGTTCCTGGCGGCCCTACTGCGGAGCGCCTCGCCCGGGCTGGCCCTCAACGTGGCCGCCGCGACGGGGGCCTGCTGTGTGGAAGAGCCCGGCGCCCTGGGGGGCGTGCGCTCCTGGGAGGACACGCTGGCCCGTGTTGAGGCCGGCTGGACCCGTCTGCCGCTAGATCTCACAGACTCCGGCTGGAGGTGGGGCGCCGAATCAGGTATCTGGCAGGGCCCCGCTGATGGAGCGGAGGTCCAGTTTCAGTAGACCGCAATCAACTTCCCGGAAGCCTGTCACGGGCCGCGATTCTGACCCGCATTCGCTGAATCCAATGGATTCGACACGCTCGTCCGAGCACAGCTTCCGGGAAGTTTGACAACGCAAGTGCAGCACTGCGGCTTACCGATGGTGCGTATCTCCCAGTCGTGGCTGGCGCATATCTGTTGGTATCGCTCACCTACTCCGCCCGGCAGACCCTGTTCCTATGAAACCTGGACCAGGCCCGCTGGTGCATTCGTCTGATGGTATATGCCAATACATTCGCCGGACCCTTGGTTAGCTTGGTCCTGGGTGTAGTAGCGGGTCTGGTGCTTCCTATCATTGTCCTGCTGCTAGCGTTCTGTGCCCTGCTGCTAGGAGACAGCAAAGCCTGACTGAATTGAGATAGCGGAACATCAACCATTTTCATTCTCCTCACAACAAGGCCTGTACCAGGCCATGTAGATAACCCACCGCGACCGCACCAAGCAAAGCCAGCGAGACGTACAGAGCGAAAACCCGCCGCGAGGCCAGGCCCCACACCGCCGCCATCGCCGGCAGCGTCGTGATGGGCCCCGAGACGAGAAAGGCCAGGGCCGCAGACGGGTTCATCCCTTGCGCCAGCAAACCGCTGACCATCGGTAGCGCGGTCAGGTTGCTGGCATAGACCGGCACGCCAAGGATTGCTGCTGTGGGGATGGCCAATGGGTTCTGGGCACCCAGCAAGCCGGAGACCCACTCTGCGGGGACGTACAGCTTGATCAACGCGGTCAGGAGGAAGGCCAACGTCATGAACTTGACCACCATCCACGTTGCGCTCCAGGTCTCGTTGAGCAACCGGCGCCAGAAGGAACCCCGCTCGATACTGCAACTGCTGTCTTGGCCAGAACCGCAACTGCCAGGCTCAGTCAAAACGTGATTGGCACGTTCCGTTGTGGCGCAACTGGTACCGCAACTGGAAGCAGCTGCAGGCGCGGCCGCGAGGGCCAATTGCCGGCCCTCAAGCAAGCCGGTATCGGTCGTGGCACCACAGCAGGCCACGGCGGGTGAGAGGGCAGCCCCATCGGGACCTGGCCGCAGGACTAGCAGGGTGGTCAGACCGTGCCGGAGTCCGCGCCAGCCTGCCTGCACAGAGCCCCAGATGGTCCGCGCCGACGCGGTCCTTTGAGTGCGCAGGATAGATTGGCCTAGCCAGCCCCGCTGAACGGCGAGGTGGGTCAGCAGCCCGGCGCTCAAGCTCAGGGCCAGCGTGGATCCCAGCCGCCAGACGGCCAGCTCCCAGCCGATGGTGGCCACGCTCAAGAAAAAAATCTCGGGGTCCATCGAGGGAGAGGCGATCCAGAAGGACATGACCGGTGCCAAAGGCACGCCACCGATGAGCAAAGCGGCCACGACCGGGACGACGCCGCAGGAGCAGAAAGGGCTAAAGGCCCCCACCGCCGTCGCCAGAAAGATGGCGATGATCGGCCTGGCTTGAAAGGCACGGTTGATGTACTTGGAGGCACCCGACATCCGCACCGCCACAGCTAAAGGGATGGTTACCAGCAGGTAGGGCCACGTATGCAGAAATGATTCGATGATCAGGTTGGCAATCGTTACGATTTGGTCAAACATTCTTCATCCTCCGTTAGATCGTATTTTTACGATGGATCTTTGCAACAAAAAGACGATACCCATACCTGGCTAAAAGATCTCCCCAACCTTAGCCCGAAACCAGGTGATGGCGTCCTCGTCCAGGCAGTAGCTGGTCGCCGGACCTTCGGTGGTGCCACTGATCCAGCCAGCTTCTCTCAGGACCTTGAGGTGCTGCGAGACAGTGGCCTGAGCGATGGGCAGGTACGCCACAATGTCGCCGGTGATACAGCCCGGATGGGTAACCAGCAACTTCATGACTTCAAAGCGGTGTGGGTTGCCCAAGGCCTTCAACATCGTTATCAGCCGCTCCTGCTCGGCGCCGGCTATATCCAAGGTGCAACATGCTTCCGGGATAGCTACTTCTGCCAGGGACACGGTCCTCAGATTCCTTTCATCGTAGTATTACGATATATTGTAGCACATAAAGAACCTTTTGTCAAGGGGTAACTTTGTTTATTAATTCACAATAGCGCTGCCTGTCTGGACCTGGCAGGACCGTCTGCCGTGACAACAACCCGCGCCTCGGCAGAATCCAGAGTGGGCTGCCAACAGGGTCTTGGCCGCAAGCTTTCTTTGTGTTTTCCCGCGGCTCTGTGGTATAATCCCTCTAAATTGGACCAAGTGAGTATAATTTGAGCGTGGATGACGTTTTGGATCGCATACTACCCACTGTGAGCAAGCCAGCGCGCTACACGGGGGGCGAATGGAATAGTGTGGTGAAGGATTGGGCTACCTGCGATGTGCGCTGGGCCCTGGCCTTCCCCGACACCTACGAGATTGGCATGTCAAACGTGGGACTGGCCCTCCTCTACGACCGGCTCAATTGCCATGAGGATGTGCTGGCCGAGCGGGTCTACGCGCCCTGGGTGGATATGGAGACCGCCATGCGCGCGGCTGACCTTCCCCTCTTTAGCCTGGAGACCCGCCGGTCCCTGGCCAGCTTTGACGTCATCGGCTTTAGCCTGCCCTACGAGCAGGTGTACACCAACTTGCTGAACATGCTCGACCTGGCCGGGCTGCCGGTCCTGTCCGCGGAGCGCGACACGGGTCATCCTCTCGTCGTCGCCGGCGGCGGTGCGACCTTCAATCCAGAACCCATGGTTGACTTTGTCGATGTTTTTGTCCTGGGCGATGGCGAGGAAGTGGTCGACGAGATTACGGATGCCATTCGTAAGGCAAAGCGCCAGAAGCTTGCCCGAGGAGCTTTGCTGCGGGGGCTAGCTGAAATCCCGGGCGTGTACGTGCCCTGCTTCTACGAGGTGGCCTACTGTGCCGATGGTACGGTGGCGGAGGTGAGGCCCACGGTGCCCGAGGCGCGGATGCCGGTGCGGAAGCGGATCGTGGCCACGCTGCCGCCACCCATCACACGACCGGTCGTGCCTTTCATCGATACAGTCCATAACCGGGCGGCCATCGAGATCCAGCGGGGTTGCACGCGAGGTTGTCGCTTCTGTCACGCGGGCATGGTCTACCGCCCTGTGCGCGAGCGATCCGTGGATGAGATCCTGGACGCCGTGGACGAAATCGTGGCCAGCACGGGCTATGACGAGATTGCGCTGCTATCCCTCAGTTCTAGCGACTACAGCCAGATCGAGGTGCTGGTGCGTGAGCTGGTTACCCGCCATGGCGACCGGCACCTGTCTGTCTCGCTGCCCAGCCTGCGCATCGAGTCGGTGTCAGTGGACCTGATGGACCAGCTGCAGGCCACGGGCCGGCGTTCCAGCTTCACCTTTGCCCCAGAGGCTGCCACGGAGCGGTTGCGGGGCGTCATCAACAAGCCCATCTCCGGCGAGGACCTGCTGGCCGTGGTGGAGGAGGTCTACAGCCGGGGCTGGAAGACAGTCAAGCTGTACTTTATGATCGGCCACCCCACCCAGACGCTGGATGACGTGGCGGCCATTGTCGATCTGGCGAAACAGGTGCGAGCGGTGGGGCGCCGGGTCCTGGGGCGCAAGGCCCAGGTGAATGTCGGTGTGTCGACGTTGGTGCCCAAGCCCCATACTCCTTTCCAGTGGGTGTCCCTGGCCGCTGAGGATGATGTCCGCGCCCAGCAGGAAACCCTGAAGGAGAACCTGCGCGGGCCGGGATTGAAGCTGAACTGGAACAACTATCAGGAGACCTTACTGGAGGCGGTGCTTTCCCTGGGCGACCGGCGGCTGGGCGCGACCATCCACCGCGCCTGGCAACTGGGCGCCCGCTTTGACGGTTGGAGTGATCAATTCAAGGTCGAGGCCTGGCGGCAGGCGTTCCGCGAGATGAGCGTTGAGGTGGGCTTTTACGCCTGGCGCCAGCGGTCCCTGGACGAAGTTCTCCCCTGGGACCACATCGACGCTGGGGTATCCAAGAGATACCTGGCCCGCGATTATCAGGCTTCCCTGCGGGGCGAAACCCGCCTCGATTGCCGGGAGCAGTGCTACGCCTGCGGCATCATGACTGCCTTCCCTCAGGAGCACGCCGATGCGCCCATGGATGCCTGGGGATGTCCGCCGGTATCATCCCAATGACTTCTGACCAAACTCCACAGCAACGCCTTCGCCTAAGATTCGCCAAGGGCGAAAAAATGAAGTACATATCACACCTGGACCTGGCGCGGACGTGGGAGCGAGTCTTTCGCCGGGCAGGGTTGTCGGTGGCCCATTCACAGGGGTTCAATCCGCGTCCCCGGTTCCAGATCGCGGCGGCACTGCCCGTGGGCGTAACTGGTCGCACCGAGTTGCTGGACCTGTGGCTGCTCGAGTTCCTGACCCCGGAGGAGATGCTGGAGCGGCTGCAACCTACCCTACCCCGTGGTCTGGACGCACTGGATGCTGTTGAAGTGGACTTGAGGGCGCCATCTCTGCAGTCACAGTTGCGCGCCGCATCGTACCGCGTAGTAGCCTCCAGCCCGGAGACGGTCGAAGCTATCCGTACCCGCGTGGAGGCGCTCATGGCGCTGCCAACCGTGCCTCGCCAGCGCCATCACAAGGGCAAATGGCAGACGTACGACCTACGGCCTCTGATCCAAATTGTGACCGTGGAACCAGGGGAGGGTGAGAAACGGGTTCTGACCATGCGCTTGCAGGCCAGCCCCCAGGGCGCCGGCCGCCCTGACGAGGTGTTGGATGTCCTGGGTCTATCTCTGGTCCCACACCGCATGGAGCGGACCAACCTCTGTTTTGAGTTTGACAAATAGACGGGAGATGGTATAATCCACTTTCGCAAGGACAGCGGCGGGAGCCTTTTGGATCCCTCCGCTTGTTGATGTCGCAAGCCAACGGTCAGGTGGCCATGGCTCGTAGTTGGAGGAAAGCTTCCATGTATGCAGTTGTCAAAACTGGTGGCAAACAGTACCGCGTTAGCCCTGGCGATTCTGTCGAGGTGGAAAAGCTGCCCTATGAGGTAGGGCAGCAGGTTGAGCTGGACCAGGTCCTCCTGGTGACCAACGGGAACGGGGCCAAGATCGGCCAACCGTTGGTGGAAGGGGCCAAGGTCAAGGCAACTGTCACCCGCCAGGTAAAAGGTCGCAAGATCATCGTCTTCAAGTACCGGTCGAGCAAGCGTTACCGGCGCAAGCAGGGGCATCGACAGAACTACACCCGCCTTCGGATAGATGAAATCGTTGCATAGCGTACGCGCGCGATGGATACACGCGCCTGGGTTAGGCGGTTGAAAGGGCTATGAAATATGGCACACAAAAAAGGTGGCGGTAGCAGTCGCAACGGGCGAGATAGCAACGCCAAACGGTTGGGCGTGAAGCGATATGATGGTGAGCTGGTTTCGGCCGGAAGCATCTTGGTGCGGCAGCGAGGCACCAGGATCAAACCGGGCACCAACGTTGGGCTCGGTCGTGATTACACGATTTTTGCTACGGTTGACGGCTACGTCAAGTTTGAGCCGATTCGCAATAAGCGCAAGCAAGTGAGTGTCTATCCCGAGCGAGTGTCGGCATAGAGAGGCGGAAGATGAAGGACAAAATCCATCCCAAGTACTATTCTGAGGCCAAGGTGGCCTGCGCTTGTGGAAATACCTGGATTACGGGGGCCACGCAGGAAGAGATCCGCACGGATGTCTGCTCGGCCTGTCACCCGTTCTATACGGGTGAACAGCGCATTGTGGACACCGCCGGCCAGGTGGAACGCTTTATGCGGCGCCTGGAGAAAAGAGTGGAGACTGCTGACCCAGAGGAGGCCTAGCGCGTTTTCTTGTGCAATCAAGGGGCAGAGTGATAACTTTGCCCCTTTTTGATTTGGGTTGGAGCGCAAAAGGGGCGAAAGAAGGGTGGGGAGAATGCGCCAGAGTTACAGCGGTGGCTGGATCGAAGTGATCTGCGGTAGCATGTTCAGTGGCAAGACCGAGGAACTGATCCGCCGCATCCGCCGCGCAGCCATCGCCAAGCAGAAGGTCCAGGTCTTTAAACCGGCGCTGGACCATCGCTATCACGCCGAGCAAGTCGCGTCACACAACGGGCTTCAGTGGCAGGCAGTACCTGTTGGCAGTGCCGGCGAGATCCTGGACCGCCTGGACCCTGAGACAACCGTTGCAGCCGTCGATGAGGCGCAATTCTTTGATCGAGAACTGTCAAAGATCTGCATCGAACTGGCTGGCGGGGGCGTACGGGTCATCCTGGCCGGACTGGATATGGATTTTCGGGGCGAGCCTTTTGGCCCAATGCCCTGGCTCATGGCCGAGTCCGAAGAAGTGACCAAGCTCCAGGCCATCTGCGTTGTCTGTGGGGCACCAGCCAGCCGTACCCAACGCTTGATCGATGGCCATCCAGCCGCCTATGATGAACCCGTTATCCTGGTTGGAGGCAGCGAGTCATACGAAGCCCGCTGCCGCTATTGCCATCAAGTACCGCGAAAACGAGAGTAAAGAGGAAGAAAGATCAAAAAAACGTAGAGGTCAGGTGTTTAGGTTGACATCTGACCTCTTCTCTGTTACAATGACCACTGCCGCTTGCGGTCCAGTTTCCCAGGGTACTGGTGAAAGGAGAGGGTAGATGACGCGACAATTGACGCGCACGATTGCGGTCGCCAACCAAAAGGGCGGAGTAGGCAAGACAACCACCGTGGTCAACCTGGGATTTGCTCTGGCGCAGATGCAGAAAAGGGTATTGGCCGTGGACCTGGACCCTCAGGGCGCCCTCTCGGTGGGCTTGGGTGTAGACGGCTATGGACTTCAGGAAACGGTCTATACGGCACTCGTGGATGGAGACTTTCCCATCAACCGCATCATCTATCCGGTCAGGGCCTATTTGGATCTACTTCCGGCGAACATCGACCTGGCATCGGCCGAGATTGAGCTGATCGCCGAGGCGCAACGTGAGCTGCATCTGCGGCGTATCCTTGAGCCCATCCAGCAGTGGTATGACTATATCCTGATAGATTGTCCGCCCAGCTTGGGCCTGTTGACGTTAAACGGCCTCACTGCCAGCGGAGAGGTTCTCATCCCCATGCAATGCGAGTATTTCGCCATGCGTGGGATCCGGCCACTGCTGGAAGCCATGGAGCAAGTGAAGGCGCATCACAATCGTGAACTGGACCTGGGTGGTATCCTGGCCACCATGTATTCGACCGGCACTGTTCATTCCCGAGAGGTAGTGGAGGAAGTGCGCGCCATCTTTGGCGACAAGGTGTACGACGTCATCATCTACCAGAGCATCCGTTTTGCCGAGGCGTCTGTAGCCAGCCAGTCGATACTGGAGTACGCAGCCGATCACAAGGGCGCCGAAGCGTATCGAAAACTGGCCCAGGAGATCGCTGACCCGGAGGGCAGTGGCAAGCCAGCGCCCGAACGGATCCCCGAGGATCCCTAGTCGGGTTGGGACATGTCCCAACTGCTCCAAGCGGCTCGAACCACAGAACGAGATCCGAGCCAACGAATCTGCTGGGAGTCGAGGGGCCCGGCTCCCTAATCCCTGGACGCCCTTCTCACCTGCAGGCGAAAGCCACTCACGGCCACGACTTCCACGGACTCTCCGCGTGGAACTGCCTCGTCCATAGCCTCAGCATCCCACAGTTCGCCCTGGAGGAAAACGGTGCCCTCGCGATCCAGGAGAGTCCGGACCTCACCCACTTTCCCGATCAAGCCCTCACGACCTGTCACGACTGTCTTTTTCTGGGCAAGGACTGCCTTGCCGACGGCAAAGGCAAAGAAAAGGCCCGTCACAGCGGCCACCGCGACGATGGCGCCGAGCGAAACGCGGTAAAGAGGCGAATTGAAGAGGATCAGCGCCCCAGCGATGAGGGCCACGATGCCGCCCACCGTCAATACGCCATGGGTCGGGGCCTTGATGTCTACAGCAAAGAGCACGAAGGCCAGGGCGATAAGGATCAAGCCGGTATAGTTGACCGGCAGCACACCCAGGGCGTAGAAAGCCAGCAGCAGGCAGATGGCGCCGACGATCCCTGCCACATAGCCGCCGGGGCTGGAAAGCTCGAAAAGCAGGGCATTGATGCCCAGGGTCAGCAGGATGAAGGCGATGGTAGGGTTGGTGACGATGTGCAGGAATTGCTCAACGAAGCTCATGGGTTGTTCCTGGATGACAGCTCCGGCCGTTGACAGGATCACATCCCGTTGATTGACTTCTACTTCAAAGCCATCCATCTGGGCCAGTAGATCATCCAGATCGTAGGCGACGAAATCGATCACTCCCATCTCCAGAGCTTCCTCTGCGGTGGCGGCCTTGGCCTCCTCGACGGCCGATTCGGCCCAGGCCACGGCACCCTCACCCCGTCGCTGAGCCAGGGCCCGCGCTTGGGCTTTCAAGTCCTCCTTGACCTTGGTCTCCAGCGTCTCGCCCAGGTCTTCACCCTGGCTGCCCACCGGACTGGCGGCGCCAATGGTCGTACCAGGCGCCATGGCGGCCACGTGCGCGCCAAGCGTGATCAACGTTCCCGCCGAAGCAGCATAGGCGCCTGGGGGAAAGACATAGACCGCCACCGGCACGTCGGCCCGGAGCAAAGCCTGGACGATGTCGCTCATCAGGTCGATCTGGCCGCCGGGGGTGTCCAGTTGGATGATCAGTGCCTCCGCACCGTCACGCTCGGCCGTCTGGATGCCCCGCTCGATATAGCTGATCATGATGGGGGTGACTGGCCCCTCGATCGTGAGGACGTTGACATGGCGTGTCGAATCCGGCGGGTCTGCGTCAGCTGCGCTCACGTCATCGGACTGATCCCCGGCGTCAGACTGAGGTGTCTGGTCTACGTCGGGTGTTTCCTGTGCAGCGACGCCGTTCACTCCCAAAAGCAGTACTGCCAGCCAAGTCAGTATCCAGATCCAACCCATATTGCTTCGTTTCATCCCACCCAACCTTCCCAGTCTCTGCCCTCTATTTCACCACTACCATTATACTCGAATTTCGAGCGAAAAACAACCCTGCAACCCAGACTGTGAATCCTTGGTCAAAAGGCGGTCCAGATCCTGATCTCGCCCGTGCTGAGATGGACTGCGATCTCTGTGACAGCGTTCTCAGCCCAGCCACGCAAGAAAATCGCCCCAGCGTCTCCCCTAACGAGTGGCGAGCCGGGACCATATCCAGCAGGTCGTGATCAAGTCCATAATCACCAGTAAAAGGTGTATAAAGGTCAAAACAGGATAAAATAAGTGCTAGACTTGACATTTAGGCTATTATAGTGTAATATAAGCTGTAATACAGCCAAATCCAGCATTATCAGTAGATTCCTCCTCACTATTCACCAGGCTGGCTGCCTGGGACACTACCTCGACATTGGATTCCGCTGGAAGCGTACCTTCATTGTACAGTGTTCTGCCAAGTTTGGAAAGGAGTTTTGAGCTATGGCAACGGAAGAAGTTCTCACCGATGGTGAGCTCCTCGAACGATTCAAGGAAGAGCATCCTGAGTTCGGATCCACACAAAAGATAGCCGAGGTGAACGAGGAGCAGTTTGCACTGCAGTATGCGGACGCTTTTCGCGACGGCTCCCGCCAGGCAAGGCGCGTTCACAAAACGGCGGTCGACGTCAATGAGAAAACAGCCCTCATCTGGGCGAACATCAAGGATGCGGTGGCCTCTCCATATTTCCGCGGCGCGCTCTTCAACAATATCGAGATCCCTCAGTCATTCATGGACTACCTCCAGCAGATCCCCGCCTACAACAGGCTGTTCGGCAGCCTGGACTTTCTTGAGTGCGACCATTGCCGGTCCATCTTTGGCCCGGCTGCCTATTTTGTGGACCTGCTGCGCTTTGTGGAGCAGAATATCACCGGGCACCCGGACAATGTCATCCTGGAACGGCACCAGCTTGAGGAGCGCCGGCCGGACCTGCCCCATATCCGCCTTGACTGTCACAATGCCTATGACTTGGTCCCCTACATTGACCTGGTCAACGAAGTGTTGGAGGCCATCATCCGAACGGAA
>Ga0209013_10001892_pt1 | contig 19264 bp, 19 predicted proteins | sample Cruoilmetagenom2_FD_187291 | JGI IMG/M metagenome (GOLD analysis project Ga0209013, IMG submission 187291) | Oil polluted marine microbial communities from Coal Oil Point, Santa Barbara, California, USA - Sample 2 (SPAdes) (version 2) | ecosystem: Environmental > Aquatic > Marine > Oil seeps ...
GCATGAGCAGCCGATCGTTTCGCCGAGTCCCACGCGATCAGGATCGGACCATGGAGCATGGCTTCGCCGAGGATCGGCACGATCGCGTCCGTTGCGAGTCCAGCCGCTTCGGGCGCACCCCGATGTCCCTTCTGGGTTGTCTGCGTCGGATACATGATGATCGATGTGACGTCGCGGTAGTACGCCTGCTGGAGACCCAGAATCAGGAGACAGGCGGACGCTCCCACGAGCACCTTGATTTCATCTGACTCCTCGAGACCGCCGACCCACTCGAAGCCCTTGTCGAAGAGGAAACCCTTGATGAGGCACTCGAGGTGGTCGCGCTCATCGTCGTCGAGCCATCGCCAGTGGGCCATGTTGGCATCGAGGAGCGTCTGCCACTGCTCGGGGAACGGGGCTTCGACGGCGAGTCTGCGGCGTCGTTTCCGGGGGCTTTCGAATCGCATCGGTCCGGTTCTCGAGGGTTGCGCATCATACGGTGTGTACCGTGCGCATCGATGACCTGCGTGAGAGAAGAGGGATGAAGGTGGAAGCCCAGAGCCCGGCGACTCCTGACGGTGACGGGTTCCGGTTCGTCGTCATCGCCGACTCGCACATCCGTCCACCGGAGCAGGAGATCGAGGCCTATCCCTCGAACGCGTGGCTGGTGAAACGCAACGACTTCATCGTCGACCTCTGCAATCGCATCGACGCATCGGTTGTCGTCCATCTCGGAGATATCGTTCATCCACTCCCCGTCGAGGAGACGCATGACGAGGCTGTCGACCTTGCCACGCGTGTCTATGAACGACTCCGCCACCCCATCTACTTCGTTCCTGGCAACCACGACGTCGGGGACAAGCCCGACGCGCTCGTCGCGGTCCCCGCCGTAGCGGAGGAGAACTACCGCGCATTCGAGGACGCATGGGGACCGTCGTTCCGGTCGTTCGACGCCGGAGGCTTTCACTTTGTCATCGTCGATACCCAGATACTGAACTCGGGGCTCGACCGGGAAGCCCGACAGCGGCGCTGGCTCGAAGCCGATCTCGCAGAATCCTCCGGGCAGCGCACCTTCCTCTTCACGCACTATCCGCCGTTCGTTCGCGACCGGAACGAGAACGAGCACTACGACAACGTCGGTGAGCCGGCACGATCTTGGCTGCTCGACCTGATCGAACGCAACAGGATTGAGGCGGTCTTTTCCGGCCATGTGCACACATTCCTTTACAACCGGCATGAGGCCACAGACATGTACGTCGCACCCTCGACCGGATTCGTGCGTCCGGACTACTCCGAGGTCGCCGGTGTCGCGCCCCCGGCAGAGAACGGGAGGGACGATCCGCCGAAGTTGGGCATCTTCGTCGTCGACGTCGCAGCCGACGGCCACACCGTGAGACCACTGCGATCGAACGGAATGGTTTCGATCGATCAGCCGCTGCCGGTGCCGATTGAGACAGTGCTCGACTCCGGGTGGGAGAGTCCAATCGGTGTGACCCTGCGCCACGGCTGGATGACGGTCACCGATTTCCCGACCGCCGGCCTCGACGAGTTCACCCGCAAACGGATCCGCAACGACGCTCCGATCCTGGCGCTGTGGGAGGCCAGGATCCGCGACGTGCGTGTTCCGCTCGAAGACCTCTCGACACCCGACGGTGCCGCGAGGATGAGGGATCTGACGTCCCGCGGTATGCGTTTCTCGGTGTTCTCGGCCGGTGTACCGAGTAGGAGAGCCCGAGAGACCGTGCGGTCGTTCGCTTCCGATCTCCGCCGTTGGGAGATCATCGTGCCACCTGAGAGGTTCGGCGACACGGTCACATCGATCGGAGGGGCGGACCTCGGCGGAGTATGCCTCGCGATCGCTCCGATCACGCCCGTCGGTGCATCCGATGCTGCGTTCCATCACTTCGTGGCGGCAGGGTTCGGTGTCGGTGATGGCCACATGATCGGCGGGTTTCGGCGCATCGAGGCTGCAGGGAGGTTTGGCGAGGTCCTGTTTCGCATCCCGTGGACGAATGCGATCGAAGGCGGGGTGGCTCAAGCCGGTGATCTCGCTGCAGCAGTCGGAATGCGGGCATGTGTGGTCGTCGAACTCCCTCGCGGCAGCGAGAGCGCCGTGTTCGATGACGACGAGGCTGTCGCCGGCCGCGTCGCCGAGGCCGTGCGAGCCGCCGAAGCCCGGCAGGGGGTCGATGTGTTCCTCGATGGGTTCATGGACCACGACCGGGGTTACTACCCGCGGCACGGCCTCATCGATCGCTCCTTCAACCCGAGACCGGCGCTGTATCGCTTGATCGAGGGTGCATCAGGCCGAGGATGAGAAGTCCAGAGCCGGTGCGGCCCGTGGACCGAACGGTACGAGCGCCGGGACGGCCTCCCGGTATCTGCCGTATCCCGCGTACGTCTCGACAAGTCGGCGCTCTTCCCAGCGCATCTTCACGAGGAAGAAGACGACGAGCACCACCCACAACGCCGCGGCGATCCAGTTGCGGCGTCCCAAGGTCGAGCCGACCATCAGCACGATCACGCCGGTGTACATCGGATGCCGGATCCAGCGGTACGGGCCCCTTGTGCGGAGTTGAGCCTTTCGGGAAGGCATCGGAGACGGCGTCACACCCCGTCCGAAGACCAAGACCGCCCAAACAATGAGCGCCATACCGAGCCACGTGAGGGCGGTGGCGATCGCGGTAGCGATCGAGGAAAGTGGCCAGTCGTTGGCAACCGGGGTCAAGAGGATTCCGACGATCAAAGCGGCTTGAACTGCCACGAGTGCCCACGCGATCGCGATGTTGCGAGTCTGAGGAGATGTCCTCTCGCCCAGTGTCGATCGGTTCGGTTCGTTCACGTGGTCCCCTCCCTTCAACGAGCGTAGATGACCGCGCGTGGCCGTGTGGCTCGTTGTTTCCGTGCCGCCGCGATCCGAGTGCTGAGCGGGCGTAGCTTCGGTGGAGACCGGCGGTCTACAGGTTCCGGTCGGTCTACCGTTTCCCTCAGAGATGGATCCCCACCACGATCACAGCGACGCATCGGCCGACAAACCGTCGCGTCTTGGAACACTTGTGCACCGGCTCGGGCACCTGGTGAGCCACGATCATGATCACGGTGGCGGCCACGGCGAGTCCATCCTCGACTCCGGGAAGATCGGGATCCGGGCCACAAAAGTGTCGCTTGTCGCTCTCGGGATCACCACCGCTCTTCAGGCGATCATCGTGATCTTCAGCGGATCGGTTGCGCTGTTGTCGGACACCCTGCACAACCTCGCCGATGCGTTGACGGCGATTCCACTCTGGATCGCATTCGCTGTCGGCCGCCGTCGGCCGACCCGCGGGTACACCTATGGCTTCGGGCGATTCGAGGACGTTGCAGGGTTGCTCATCGTCGTTGCAATCGGAGCATCGGCGGCACTGATCATCTGGGAGTCGGTCGGACGACTGTTCAATCCCAGGCTCATCGACCACGTCCCGTGGGTGATTACAGCCGGTCTCGTCGGTGCCGCGGGCAACGAGTTCGTGGCCCGCTATCGGATCAAGGTCGGCCGGGAGATCGGTTCCGAGGCGCTGGTTTCCGATGGACAGCACGCCCGGAGTGATGCTCTGACGTCTCTCGCCGTGGTCATCGCCGGCATCGGCGCCGCATTCGGCTCGGCGTGGGTGGATCCGGTCGCGGGCATCGTTGTCGCCGGTGCCATGCTGTGGCTGCTGGGGCGGACAGCGCGCCGCATGTCGAGGCGTCTACTCGACGGGGTCGAACCGGCCATTGTCGACGATGTCGAGGAATCAGTTCGTGGCGTTCCGGGTGTTCGAGACATGACCGATCTGCGAGTTCGGTGGCACGGTCATCTGTTGAGCGTTGCGGTATCGATCTGCGTCGATCCAGGTTTCACCGTGTCGAAGGGTCATGCCGCGGCCCATGACGTCGAACATGCCCTCCACCACCGATTCACGTTCCCCGTACAGGCGATCGTCCACGTCGAGCCCTTCGGGGAGACCAAGGCCCACGACACGACGGCGCACCACAGTCGCGATTGAACGACACAACTGGTCTCCAGGCTGACGACGGGGGTGGTTTCTCTATCCGGTGAGATTGGGTCCGAGTGTCGTGGCAACGAGATGGTCGACGTAGGTATCGGTGATCTTTGCGTGGTGGAGGAGCCGTTGGAGAAAGAGGGGACCGATCAAGCGGCACCCGTTGTCGCTCTCACCCCGTCCTGAGGGGCCCGGAGCGGGACGAAATGGCGTAACTCCCGCCGAATTCGTTAGTGTTGCGCCGCTTTTCGTATCTGAGATCGGCGGTTGCGTATGGGGTTCAGGAAGTGAGCGAGCGCGGGGTCGTCGCGTCGGTGTTGCCACTGTTCCTCGGTTTGGCTCTGCTGATGGTGGGCAACGGTCTCTTGGGGTCCCTCCTTGGGCTGCGTGCCGACCTCGAAGGCTTCCCGACCGTTGTCATCGGTGTCGTGATGTCCTTGTACTACGTCGGATTTCTCCTCGGATCGCTGACGATCCCTCGCAGGCTTGTCACGGTCGGGCACATCAGGGTATTCGCCGGTCTCACTGCGTTGGCGTCCGCCGCGGCGCTGTCCTACTCGCTGCTCGTCGCGCCGTTTGCGTGGGGGTTTCTGCGCTTTGTCTTCGGCCTAGCCATGTCCGGTCTGTACGTCACCGCGGAGAGTTGGTTGAACGAGCGGGCATCCAACGAGACGCGCGGGCGCCTGCTGTCCGTCTACATGCTGGTCGTCACCTTCGGACTCGGGTTCGGTCAGTTCCTGCTGGGTATCGATGATCCGCTGAACGCAACCCTCTTCATCGTTGTCGGGATTCTGATTTCGTTGGCGGTTGTGCCGGTCGCTCTGATCCGGATTCCCGTGCCGAGCGAGACGATCCCGGTCAAGTTCTCGATTGCAGCACTCGTGCGCGTGGCTCCGCTTGGCGTCGTGGCCGTCGTGCTCTCTGGGTTCGCAGATGGTGCAATCGTTGCGCTCGGCGCTGTCTACGCCACGGGAGTCGGTATGGAACCAGGTCTTGTTGGCGCGTTCATGGCGGCAGCGATCATCGGTGGAGCCGCTTCGCAGTACCCGCTCGGATACCTTTCCGACCGCTTCCCCCGACGGCGGATCGTCCTGGTCGTTGCGGCCGGAGCGGTCGTGGTGGCCACCGTCGCAGCGGCCTTGGATGCGACGGGTCCCTGGCTGTTCGTGCTCGCTGCTGTATACGGGAGTCTCGCCTTCCCGATGTACTCCCTGGCGGTGTCGATGATCAACGACGTGATGCCGCCGAATCAGCTCGTCGCAGCAGCGGCAGGGATCATCTTCATCTACGCGATTGGATCCATCGTGGGTCCAATCGCCGTGTCCGTTCTGATGCAGATCGTCGGTCCGGTCGGCTACTTCTGGGGTCTCGCCGTAGCTTTTGTGCCGCTGGTCATCTACGCCCTAGCGAGGATCATCTTCACTGCACGACCGAAGCAGCGACGCTTCATCAACCTGCCTCACCGTTCATCGACTGCCGCCGCGATGCTCGCTGAGCCATCCGAAGAGGGCTGACGGAGGCCGGTCAACAGGAAACAGCCGATGTTGCCGGATGTCGTTTCAAGACAACTTGAACAAAGGTTGGACGTTCGGTACGATTCCGACATGGATAGTTCAACAACTCTTGTTCCAATGAGCATTGAAGCAAAGGTCGAGATCTTGAAAGCGCTCGCCGATCCCTATCGGCTCGAGATCCTCGAGATCCTCTCGCCGGAGATCCGGTGCAATTGCCATCTCCAGGATCAGCTCGACATCGCTCCGAATCTGCTGTCGTACCACCTGAAGGTGCTCCGCGAGGCCGGACTCATCGAAGGGTCCAAGCGCGGACGGTGGATCGACTACTCCCTGACGTCGGACGCAGCCGAGATGATCGTCGCCGCCCTCCCGGAGAGACTTCGACCGTGAGCGTCTTCCTCCCCGAGCCGGGCACGAGGCGAGCCTCGCGCAATCTCTGGGGTCTGGTGATCGCCGCCGCGTTCGCGTGGCTGGTCGGGTATGTGGTCAATGGTCGGTTGTGGGACTGGGTTGTTTTCGACGTCGTCGGCCTCGATCCGGAGAGCCGACTCGGCGAGGCCGTGCACTTCTTCGTTTACGACACGACCAAGATCCTTCTGCTCCTCAGCGGGATCATCTTCATCGTCACGGTGCTCCGCAGCTTCGTGACGATCGAACGCACCCGGGCGCTCCTCGGTGGCAGGCGCGAGGGCATCGGCAATGTGGCGGCGGCCGGACTTGGGGTCGTGACACCATTCTGCTCGTGTTCCGCCGTTCCCGCCTTCATCGGCTTCGTCGCTGCCGGCGTGCCGCTTGGAATTACCCTCAGTTTCCTCATCGCCTCGCCCATGGTGAACGAAGTCGCTGTGATTTTGATCCTCGGGATGTTCGGGTGGAAGGTCGCGGTCCTGTACGTCGTATTCGGGCTTCTCGTGGCCATCGTCGCCGGATACGTGCTCGGCCGACTGCGCCTCGAGCGTTGGGTTGAGCCATTCGTGTTCGAGACGAAACTCCGCGGCGACGTGATCGAGCCGTCGACAGATATGCCGTGGGAGGACCGATTCGCCTTCGGATGGCAGGAAGTCAAGACGATCGTCGGGAAGATCTGGCCGTACCTGCTGGTCGGCATCGCACTTGGTGCCGCCATCCATGGATGGGCCCCCGAGGATCTGTTCGCCAGTTGGGCTGGGGCGGGCAATCCACTCGCCGTCCCCATCGCCGTGCTGGTGGGCATCCCGCTCTACTCAAGTGCCGCAGGGGTGATCCCGCTCGTGCAGGCCCTCGCCGACAAGGGTGTCGCCCTCGGCACCGTTCTGGCGTTCATGATGGCGGTCGTTGCCCTGTCGGTCCCCGAGATGATCCTGCTGCGCCGGGTCCTCAAGCCGAAGCTCCTCGCCACGTTTGTGGGCGTCGTCGGTGTGGGCATCCTCACTGTCGGATACCTGTTCAATGTCGTGATCTAACAAGTAGCAAGTAGCAAGAACCGAAAGGGAGAACACAGATGAAGATTGAAGTGCTCGGAACCGGGTGCAAGAACTGCAACGCGCTGGAGGCCGCCACCTCCGAGGCCCTGCAACAGCTCGGCTTGGACGTGCCGATCGACAAGGTCACTGACTACGGAGAGATCGTCGCATACGGCGTGATGTCCACGCCGGCTCTCGCTATCGACGGCGAGATCAAGACGACAGGACGGGTCCCATCGGTGAGTGAGCTCACTGGTCTCCTCTCGGGTGCCACCTCCTGACATGACGGATTCCGTGACCGCGGATGAAGCCGGGATCACCAGCAGGCTCTCGGCTCTTGACCGCTATCTGCCGGTCTGGATTCTCCTCGCCATGGCCGTCGGACTTCTACTCGGGAGAACCTTCCCGGGATTGAACGACTCGCTTGACACGATCAAGATCGACACCGTGTCGCTCCCCATCGCTGTCGGGCTCCTCGCGATGATGTATCCGGTTCTTGCCAAGGTGAAGTACTCGAAGATCGGCGAGGTCACCGCTGATCGCAGGCTGATGGGGACGTCACTCGTCCTCAACTGGATCATCGGCCCTGCCGTCATGTTCGCCCTCGCGTGGATTCTGCTCCCCGACCTCCCCGCCTACCGCACCGGTCTGATCATCGTGGGCCTTGCCCGATGCATCGCGATGGTCCTCATCTGGAACGACCTGGCCTGTGGAAACGGTGAAGCCGCCGCAGTACTCGTCGCTCTCAACTCGGTGTTCCAGGTATTCGCATACGCCATCCTCGGCTGGTTCTACCTCCAGGCGCTGCCGGAATGGCTCGGGCTCGACAGCGGGTCGGCACTCGACATCTCGATGTGGGCGATCGCGAAGACGGTGCTCATTTTCCTGGGCATCCCCCTCGTCGCTGGATACCTATCCAGGGTCTGGGGCGAGCGCGTCAAGGGGGTTGAGTGGTACGAGACCGTGTTCCTTCCCAAGATCGGTCCTGTGGCACTGTGGGGTCTGCTCTTCACCATCGTCGTGATGTTCGCGCTGCAGGGAGAGACCATCACGTCGAAACCGTTCGATGTTGTGCGCATCGCCATTCCGCTACTCGCGTACTTCGGGATCATGTGGTTCGGGTCGTTCCTCGTCGGGTATCGGATGCGGTTCTCCTACGGCAAGAACACTGCGATGGCATTCACCGCCGCCGGCAACAACTTCGAATTGGGGATCGCCGTCGCCATAGGCGTCTTCGGAATCGCGTCGGGGGAGGCGCTCGCCACCGTCGTCGGGCCGCTGATCGAGGTGCCTGCACTCATCGCTCTTGTGTATGCGGCCCTGTGGGCGCAACGGCGCTACTACACGCCGGCGGGCAGCCCGCAGCCCGGCCGCCAGCGCTAGGCCCAGATCTGACCGCACCGTGCCCGTCGGTCGGGAGAGACGCACGATCTTCGTACAATGCCATCACCTATCGTCAGTGAGCCCGGCGAAGGGGTGCGGGCACCGTTGAGGCCCAACGGTGTCTGCGACCGCGAAGGGAGCAGCGTGAGGCGAAACCAGGCGATCACGGTCAGTGTGGCAACCGCTGCACTGCTGCTCTCCGCCTGTGGTGGCACGGGGAACGGCACGGGCAACGAGATACTGGTCTCTGCCGCATCGTCCCTGACCGAGGCTTTCACCGAGATGGAAACGGCGTTCGAATCTGCCAATCCGGGATTCGACGTTGTCCTGAACATTGGGGGCAGTTCGGCGTTACGTGAACAGATCCTTGCCGGCGCCCCGGCCGATGTGTTCGCCTCGGCCAATACGTCCAACATGGACCTCGTCGTCAGCGCGGGTGACGTTGGAGGAGAACCCTTGATCTTCGCCCGCAACCGCCTCGAAATCGCTGTGCCGATTGGGAACCCGGGGAGTGTGACCGCACTCGCTGATTTCGCGCGTGATGAGCTTCTGATCGGACTCTGCGCAGAGAGCGTGCCGTGCGGCGAATACGGACAACGGGCGCTGCACAATGCCGACGTGGCCGCTTCCGTCGACACCGAAGAGCCGAATGTGCGTGCCCTGCTGACGAAGATCGAAGTGGGGGAGTTGGACGCCGGGATTGTTTACGAGACCGATGTCGCATCGACCGACGGCGTCGACGGTGTTGAGATTCCGTATGGCGACAACGTCCACGCCGACTATCCAATCGCCGTACTGGCCGAGACGCCGAATGCCGACGGGGCGGCAGCCTTTGTCGCGTTCGTCCTATCCCCAGAGGGAAGGGCGATCCTCGCCGACCACGGGTTCGTGCTGCCATGACCAAGCGGATGGATTCCTCGGACCGCCGGAAGCGACGCCCGCCCGTCGTGTTGGTCGTCCTCGCTGCTCTCGGCCTCTTCGTATTCGTCATCCCATTGCTCGGGTTGCTGGCTCGGACACCATGGAGAGACCTGCCGACGCTGCTTGCCAGCGACGTCGTGGTCGACGCACTCCGGGTCTCCCTGATAGCGTCGCTGGGCGCCACGGCGATCTCAGCGATTCTCGGCGTGCCCCTGGCGTGGGTACTGGCCCGGGTCGAATTCCGCGGCCGCTCGATCGTGCGCGGACTCGTGGTGCTTCCTCTGGTACTTCCGCCCGTTGTGGGGGGCGCCGCCCTGTTGTTCGCCCTCGGCAGGCGAGGGCTGATCGGTGAACCACTCAATCAGGCAACGGGGCTCGTGTTCCCGTTCTCCATCTGGGGCGTCATCATCGCTGCGACATTCGTCGCCATGCCATTCCTGGTCATCACCGTCGAAGGTGGCCTCCGCAATCTCGACGCACGATACGAGGGAGCCGCTGCCACGCTCGGCGCGGGTCGGTGGACCGTGCTGCGACGGGTGACGCTCCCGATGATCGGACCGTCGCTTGCCGCCGGGCTTGCGCTCACATGGGCCCGAGCCCTCGGCGAATTCGGAGCCACGGTCACCTTTGCCGGCAACCTCCAGGGTCGTACCCAGACGCTACCTCTCGCCGTTTTCGTAGCGCTTGAGAGCGACCGGGGGGCCGCCGTGGCCTTGAGCCTCATCATGGTGGTCATCTCGCTGACGGTTCTCATAGCGTTGCGGCAGCGATGGTGGGGAACGCTATGAGCAACCCGCGTGGCCTGGACGCTCGTCTCGTCGTCTCCCGTGGCGAGAGGTTCACCCTCGACGTGTCACTGTCGATTCCTCCTGGCCGTACTGTGGCGCTGCTCGGTCCGAACGGCGCAGGCAAGTCCACGGCGGTGGCAGCGATTTCGGGCCTTCTGCCACTCGATGAAGGCCACATCACACTCGACGGCCGAGTCCTCGACGATCCCGCCGGCGATGTCTTGATGCCCGCCGAGGATCGGTCGATAGGAGTTGTCTTCCAGGACTACGTGCTGTTCCCTCATCTGACGGTCGCTGAGAACGTTGAGTTCGGTCTCAGGAGCAGGAAGACACCGCGCCGTGTTGCGCGCGATCAGGCAATCGAGTGGCTTGAGAGAATCGGCCTCGATGATCTCCCCGATCGCAAACCGGGCGATCTGTCGGGGGGCCAGGCGCAAAGAGTTGCGCTGGCCCGTGCGCTCATCACGGAACCGGAGCTCTTGCTGTTGGACGAGCCGCTTGCTGCACTCGATGCCACCACCCGCGTCGATCTGCGTCGCACACTGACCGATCATCTCAGCCAGTTCGCCGGGCCGCGCATGGTCATCACCCACGACCCGACAGAGGCATTCCTCCTCGCGGACGAGATCCACGTCATCGAAGACGGCGCAATCACCCAGGTCGGAACCCCAGACGACATCAGGCTGCGGCCCAGAACTACATACATCGCAGACCTGGCCGGCTCCAACCTCGTGCATGGAACCGCCGCGCACGGGATCGTGACGACCGGTACTCACCAGCTACACATCGCCGATACCCACATCACCGGACACGTCCTGGCAGCGATTCACCCCCGGGCGATCATCATCGATCGTCACCAGCCAGATGGAAGCCCACGCAACGTGTGGGAGGCAACCGTCAACCGCATCGAGCACTACGGCGATCGGGTGCGACTCCAGGCTGGTGGCCCGTTACCGCTCACTGCCGAGATCACGCCGGACGCCCTCAACGACCTAGGGATCGTCGAAGGCTCGGCCGTGTGGATCTCGATCAAGGCGACCGAGATCAGCGTTGAGCGGGAGTAGCGCAGTAGCGGAGGAAGAGTTGCCAGCTGCCGGCATGAAGAGCAGTAGATCAGTAGGTCGGGCAGAGTCTTTGCCGACAGTCGACAACGCCGCCGAAGGCGGCCTACTGGATGATCTCCGCTTCGAAGCGGGAGAGGCGGATCGGGTCGTTGGGGGAAATGGATGCTTTTCGGCGGGCGATGTCGACTTGCTCTCGCGCCGTAGCGATTCCGGGGATCGCAGGCAACAGGAGTCCGGTTCGACCACCGGGGCCATCGACGATCACGCCGTATCGGGAGGGATCGAGGTCGTCGAGATCGTCGACCGGTTCGGCATCTCCGAGCAGGTAGACGGTGATGTCGAGATTGTCGATCTCGCGGGAGTGGAGGGGCGCGAACCGTGGGTCGGAAGTTGCCGCCGCCACGGCGAGACGGACGATCTCACTTCGGAGAGAGTCCTGTTGGGGTCGCACGGACCCGATGCAGCCCCGTAACGGTCCTTCTCCCTGTCCCGGTAGGACATGTTCATGGAGCGAAACGAACACGCCGCTCGATGGCGGATCGCCCGGCTCGGGCTGGGGGCCGAGAAACTCCCCCGTTGCGAGGTAGTAGCGGATCGCATCGCGGGCCAGGGCTACGAATGAGTGCTCACCGGTGCTCATATTGACAGCGTATCGCTGGAGCAGACGGGAGTGAAGGGCCGGAAGTCCGTGGACGTTCGGGTAGAGACGGGATAGTTTGGTAGTGGCACTGAGGGAGGTAGCCCATGCATCCCACCGTTCGACCACCCGCCGTCGCCGGATCCTTCTACCCGGCGGATCGCAGCCGTCTCGAAGCCGACGTTCGAGGCTATCTCGCGGCTGCCAAGCCGTTCGAGATCGATTTCCGTCTGCGGATCCTCGTCGTACCTCACGCCGGTTACGTCTACTCGGGTCCGGTCGCCGCCGCCGGGTACAGGCTGTTGGAGAACCGCGCGGACGTTCGTCGCATCGTCATGCTCGGACCGTCGCACTACGTGTGGTTCTCCGGCCTCACGCTCCCCGGCGTCGACTTCCTCGAGACGCCGCTCGGTGACGTGGCGGTCGAAGAATCCGGTGCAGCGGAGGCTCTGAAGTCTCCGCTCGTTGTCGATTCGGCAGAGGCCCATGAACGGGAACACTCTCTCGAAGTTCAACTTCCGTTCCTGCAGGTCGTTGCTCCTGGTACTCCTGTTGTTCCCATGCTGACGGGCGACGTGGATCCGGTTGATGTCGCAGATGTTGTGGACTCGCTGTTCGACGAAGAGACGTTGCTGCTGATCTCCTCCGACCTTTCCCACTACCACGAATACGAGACGGCCCGCCGCCTCGATGCCGAAACTGTTCACGCCATCGAGACGTTCGACTCGGCCGCCCTCGGGCGAGAATCTGCCTGTGGTAGGACCGGGATCCAGGCAGCGCTCCACATCGCGGATCGTCGGGGGTACCGGATGCAGACCCTCGACCTGAGGAATTCGGGGGACACCGCAGGGCCGCACGATCGTGTGGTCGGCTACGGCACGTTTGCATTCGGCAACTGAGGTCAGATGTTGGGAGGCTGTTCGGTCAGCCAGCGTCTGACGGTGCTGTTGTCGAGACGCTCAGAACCTCGTCGCGCGCCCTGAGAGAGGCGACGACTTCGTCGAGTGAATCGCCTCCTAGCCCGAGGACCTCCAGCGAGACCGTTCGGATTCCGTCGGCCTCCTCCAGCGTCATGTTGTGCACATTTGCTCCGACCGCGTTCAGAGACTGGAACAGCGGCGTCATCGTCCCGTGTCCCGGGACATACCGCAACTCGATCCGCTGCACTTTGTGGATCCATCTTCTGACCGGAGCAAACCCGATCATGATGACGAGTGCAACCGCCAGAGCCACGGTGGCGAATAGGTACATGCCGAAGCCGGTCGCGAGCCCGAGTGCCGCGGCGAACCAAAGTGTTGCCGCCGTCGTGATGCCGGAGACTGTGAATCCGGTCCGGATCATCGCACCCGCTCCGATGAATCCGATTCCGGTCACCACCTGGGCTGCGACTCGGGTTGGATCTACGTCGGAGCCCTCGAAAGCGTACGCACCGGCGATCGTGAAGAGAGCAGCACCGGCAGCGACCAGCGTGTGGGTCCGTAGTCCCGCGGTCTTCTGGAAGACTTCTCGTTCAGCTCCGAGAGCGGCGCCGAGAACGGCAGCGATCACCAGCCGGAGGACGAGCTCGATTTCACTAGGTGCCAAGAGGTTCCCTTCGGGGATCCAAGCATACTGGTGGAGGGTTGGACCGCTGCCTGCGACGGACTGGCTGTCGGTTGTCGGTACTCGGGCCGGCAGCTGGCAGATCGTGGCTGGTGGCTCTCCTAGTCCCGTTCGGCCAGTCTCACCGGGAGCCGGCGTCCTCCCCAGGTGCCCGGTTCCGGTTCGAAGACGCCGGCGCACGGTGTGCCACAACTCGTGCATCTTCCTTCGGCATCGAGACGCCAGTCGCCCAACCGGTATGCGCTCCGCTCGATGAGAGCGACACCGCAGGCGTGGCAGTACGTCGTTTGGCCGGCCGGGTCGTGGACGTTGCCGGTGTAGCTGTAGCGCTCTCCATTGTCCATGGCGATCCGACGAGCACGGTTCAGCGTTGCCGCGGACGTGGATGGTCGATCCTTCATCTTGTACGCCGGATGGAACGCCGTGAAATGGTGTGGGATGTCCGGGCCGAGGTGCCCGACGACCCACTTCGTCATCGCGTCGAGTTCCTCATCCGAGTCGTTCAGGCCTGGAATGAGCAGCGTCGTGATCTCAAGCCACACGGCGGTCTCGTGCCGTACGTACTCGAGCGTCTCGAGCACCGGGGCGAGGGCACCGGCACAGGTCCGGTGATAGAACTCCTCCGTGAATCCCTTGAGATCGATGTTCGCTGCGTCCATGTGGGCGTAGAACTCCCGGCGGGGCTCGGGGTTCACGTACCCGGCAGTGACCGCCACAGTACGGATACCCCGCTCGCGGGCCGCGTCTGCGATGTCGATGGCGTACTCATGGAAGATGACAGGATCGTTGTAGGTGAAAGCGATGCTCGGAGCGCCGAGCTCGACGGCCGCTCTCGCCACCTTCTCGGGGCTCGCCTCGTCCGCGAGGACGTCGTACTCCCTGGCCGTTGAGATGTCCCAGTTCTGACAGAAGCGACAGGCCAGGTTGCAGCCGGCAGTTCCGAACGACAGCACCGCCGTGCCGGGAAGAAAGTGATTGAGTGGCTTCTTCTCGATCGGGTCGACGCAGAATCCGCTCGACCGGCCATAGGTAGTGAGCACGATCTCGTCGTCGATCCTGGCGCGCACGTAGCAGAGGCCTCGCTGGCCGTCGTGGAGCTTGCACTCACGGGGACAAAGGTCGCACTGGATCCGTCCGTCGTCACGAAGATGCCAGAACCGTGTCGAGACGACTGATCCCGGTGGGCCAAGGTCGTCGCGACACAGCGGCCGCGGTGTGGGGCCCTCCTGCAGAGGCTTCATCATGTGAGCGCTCCTGTTCCCTCCTTCGAGCATACGCCGATATTGCCCGGGGTCGATGAGCCGATGGCCTACTCCTGGTCCGAGGAAGGTTGTCGAACCCGCGAGAAGCGTCGAACGTAGAAGGTGTCGTCCCGATATGTAGTTTCGATGAGGTCGCCAGCGGCGATAAGTTCCTCGACGACTCCCCATCCCGCGCCTGCCCGGTCGAGGAGTTCCCGCACGGCCGAAGCGCGCATGGGGTGCACGGCGATGACACTCAGGAGATCCCTGCGGGGGTCACCGCTGGAAGCGAATTCGTCGCCCTCGTACCCGACGAGGTATTCGACCCGGGGAACGTATTCGGTGAGCACGTGATAGGCGCTGTTCACCGTCTGCTCATCCGGTGCGGTGATGGCCGCATACGGCGTGGGTCGCGTCGGGATCGAGAGGTAGGCCATGGGGATTCCGGTGTCGCGGAGGAATCCGCCGACATTTCGGACCGACTCGAGATCGTCGTTGATGCCCGACACGAGCATGGTCTCCGACACGAGGTCGCCGTCGAAGGATTCGGCGAACCGCGCGATCCCCTCACGAACTTGGCGAAAGGAGAGGTCGGGGTGCGGCCGATTGACGTGCCGCCATGCTTCTTCTCTCGCGGCGTCAACCTTCACCGAGACCCAGGCGGCACCATCGAGGGCTTCTCGGACGTCGTCTCTCCACAACAGCGAGCCGTTGGTGATGACGGCGATGTCGATGCCGAGGGGGCGGAGGAGACGGATCGACTCGCCGAGACCGGCGTCGAGGGTTGGTTCGCCGTCGGGGACGAACGTGAGATAGTCGATGCTCTCTCCACGACTCTTGGCCCGGATGACATGTTCCTCTACTTCGTCGGTGATGCGCTGTGGTTCGTAGAAGGTCTGGACATCGATCGCCCGATCGAGTGTGGGCCCTACCTGGCAGTAGACGCATGCGAACGAGCAGATCTTGGGCGGGATGTTGTTGATCCCGATACTGCGCCCGAGGCGACGCGACGGGACGGGGCCGAAGACCAGCGGCGGGGAGTTCGTTGCGGTGTTGGAGGTCATGCGATGCGCCGAATCCACGCAGCCAGATCAGCGATGATCTCTTCACGATTCGTCTCGTTGAGGATCTCGTGGCGGCCATCCTCGTAGAGGTGGATGGTGACGTCGGTGGTCGGCATGTCGTGAACTGCTTGGACCGATCGTTCATACGGGACGAATGGGTCTGCGGTGCCGTGGAACACGGCAACCGGCATCGTGAGTCGATCGGTGTCTGCGGCGAACGCGTCGAGGGCCGCGACCTCTGCGACGAGCAGCGGAAGCTTGTACTGGCCGTGATAGACGAGTGGGTCGGAGGCATAGGAGGCGCCTGCCGCGGGATCACGCGAGATCGCGTCGGGGTCGAACTCGACGTATGGGATCTCGGATGCCTCGATCACATCGCGGGCCCATTGCCAGTCGCCGATGACGGAGCCGCAGAACGCGATCCCGACCACCTCATCCGACCAGCGCTCGCCGTAGCGTGCCGACAGGAGGCCGCCCATCGAGTGTCCGACCAGAACAAGAGGGAGGCCGGGGTGATCGACGTGGGCGATTTCGGTGAGCGTGTGGAGGTCCTCGACGACGTGGTCGAAGTCGGTGATGACAGCCTGCTCCCCATCTGATTGGCCGTGGCCGATGTGGTCGTCGGCGTATACGACGGCGCCGTCACGAGCAAGTGCTTCTGCGACGTGTCCATACCGTCCGCCGTGTTCTGCATACCCGTGGACGATCTGGACGATGCGCGTCGGCTCAATCGGCGTATCCCAACGGTGATAGAAGACCCGACCCTCGGTGCCTGCGAACGTCGCCTCGAACATCGATGCCTTCTCTCCGCGGGCTCCGGGCTAACCCGGTCGCCGCTGGTTGGTCAATTGCTCCGTTCCCAGGGTCTCAGATGACGCGGGACTGCGCCAGGGACGTACTGCCCAACACCTCTGGGGATGCCCGGCCTCGCATACGGCGGCTCCTTGGGCGGGCCCCTCAAGTGTCGGCTGGGCGAGATTGTCGGTGCCGCAGGGATGATCCTTGCGATCGTTAAGGCAACCGCCATTGCGGATGGGGACGCCGTCCTCGCTCTGTCGTTGAGCAACTACGGCATTGCCGCAATGTTCTTCGGCTTCATGATGGTGTTCACGGGGATCTCGTTCGCGATTGCGCGGATCCTGGGTGAGTTCCGGGTTGGTGGCGGCCGGACGCAGGAGGCAGCAGGCAGCGAGATCAAGACCCTCAAGATGCCGCCCACAGCGAAGGCGTTCATCGGGTTGATGGCGATGGCAATGATGATCCTGATGGCTGCGGTCATCGGCCACGTCGTTGTCGGTGTTCAGATCAACGCTGAGACGCTGCCGCTCGTCGACGCTGAACGGTGGGACATCTGGTTCGAAGCGGCTCGTCGCTTTGCCGTCCAGCTCTACCTGTTCGCTATCGCACTTGGCCTGACCACGATCATCTACGTGATCCGTTTCCAGTCCATCCGTATCAGAGAGGTAGCCAAGACGACCTGGCGTCGTACGACCGACACGACGGAGGGGCCGCCCGGATGGGCGGCCCCTCCGTTCGCGTGTGGGTCGGAGTAGATCAGCAATTCAGTAGATGAGTAGATCAGTAGATCAGTAGATCAGTAGATCAGGCAGAGTCCTCACCGAATACCGAATACCGAATACCGAATACCGGATACCGAATACCGGATACCGGATACCGGATACCGGATACCGGATACCGGATACCGGATACCGGATACCGGATACCGGCCGTCCGATCAGGGCTGCTTGCCTTCTTCTTCGATTATGGCTCGCAGCCTGTCGAACAGCTCCGGTGGCGGTTCCGTATGCCCTCGCTCACGGATGACAGTCTTGAGCTTCTTCTCGAACTCGTAGGCGTTCATGCACGATGAACAGCGTCTGAGATGCAGCTTGATCCGTGACGAATGAGCGAACGAAATCTCATCGTCCAGGTACTGGTAGATGTACTCGATGGCGTGGTCGCAACCACTACTCATGCATATGTCCTGCGGATCGCGTTCGTTTGCTCCCATGCATAAGCCATGATCGGCAAGAAATCTTCCCGCTTCGTCCCGATGTGTCGGGTTTCCGTCGGAGTTCGCCGACCGGTGTCCGGAAATTCGGTGACCGTTTACGATCGAACCATGATCTCGTTCGCTCCGCCGGAGGATCTCGTTGCCGACCCGTCTCCATCCATCAGCCGTGAGTGGATCGTCACCAACGGCATCGGCGGATACTCCTCAGGAACCGTTGCCGGTGTGCTCACACGGCGCTATCACGGCTTGCTGGTTGCTGCATTGGACCCGCCGCTCGGTCGCACCGTCCTCGTCACGAAGATCGATGACTCCGTGTCGTTCGGTGGCGAGCAGACACCCCTGTTCGCGAACGATTGGCATGACGGGAAATCGCCGGTCGAATCCGAGGGACTCCGTTACCTCACCCGCTTCCATCTCGAAGGAGCGACGCCGGTGTGGTCGTACGGGGTGGACGGAGCCATCATCGAGAAGCAGATCTGGATGGAACAGGGAAAGAACACCTCGTACGTCAGGTATCACTACCGTTCCGGACCCTGTCCGATGCGACTGGATGCGAAGATCCTGGTGAATCACCGTGACTTCCACCAGACAACACGCTCCTGTGACTCACGAATGAGCGTTGATACCGTCGCGAACGGCGTTCGTGTCGATGCTTTCGATATGGCGGATCCCATCTTCCTCCTCAGCGATGTCGCCGCGATCGGACCCCGGCACGAGTGGTGTCGGGGTTACTACCTGAGCGTCGAAGCCTTCCGTGGCCTCGATGTGATCGATGACAATCTCTATGCCGCCCACGCTGAAGCCACGCTGAAGCCCGGCGAGTCGGTCACGCTCGTCCTGAGCACCGAACCCACTCCGCAGCTCGACGGTGCGACTGCGTTGGCCGCGAGGAAGCGACGTGAGGTCGATCTCGTTGCCACAGCCGCCGTCGAAGGAGACGACCGCCTCAGCCGCTTGGTCCTCGCGGCCGACCAGTTCGTCGTGAGGAGATCATCGGATGGTGAAGCCGGGTCGACAGTGATCGCCGGATACCACTGGTTCGGGGACTGGGGACGAGACACGATGATCGCCCTCCCGGGATTGGTGCTGGCGACCGGCCGATATGTCGAGGCTCGCCAGATCCTGCGAACGTTCGCCCGGCACGTCGATCGGGGGATGCTCCCGAACCGGTTCCCCGACGACGGTGACGTTCCCGAATACAACACGATCGACGCGACGCTCTGGTTCTTCGAAGCTGTCAGGGCCTACCACGCTGCCACCGAAGACACTCGACTCATCGTCGATCTGTTCCCCGTCATGGCCGACATCGTCGGATGGCATCAGCGCGGAACCCGGTACGGGATCCACGTCGATCCGGTCGATGGACTCCTCGCCGGCGGCGAACCCGGGGTGCAGCTCACATGGATGGATGCGAAGGTCGATGACTGGGTGGTGACTCCACGCATCGGCAAGCCGGTCGAGATCAACGCCCTTTGGTACAACGCGTTGCGGATCATGGCCGACTTCGCCGGATTGATCGGTGAGGATTCGGTCGGCTTTGACGAAGCGGCCGACAGGGTGCGTGAGAGCTTCGAACAGTTCTGGAACGAAGAA
>Ga0209013_10001893_pt1 | contig 19261 bp, 21 predicted proteins | sample Cruoilmetagenom2_FD_187291 | JGI IMG/M metagenome (GOLD analysis project Ga0209013, IMG submission 187291) | Oil polluted marine microbial communities from Coal Oil Point, Santa Barbara, California, USA - Sample 2 (SPAdes) (version 2) | ecosystem: Environmental > Aquatic > Marine > Oil seeps ...
GATCTTGAATAACTAAAGTCGACATTTTACTACCTCCAAGTGTATAAATGAATGAAAAAACCATTCTTAATTTATTATCATTCTAATCTTAACTGAAATAATGAGCCCATGCAAATCTTTTAGACGGAACGATTAACATAATAAAAATGTACTAAACTATTGAAATCCCCTATTATCAGTAAGCTTTTCAGCAGAATAATAGACATGAATAATCATTTTCAATAAAGACTTTCTAATTGAGAATTGATTTCATTCTCGAAATATTTAGGTAAACACGTCTGGCTTATCTCCCTTGCCCAAAGCCGTAAGCTTTCAATTACTTATAAGTACAAAAAAGTCAATGAACCGGAGTTCATTGACTTCACTATTTTTTATCTTTAAGATTCTCGATGTACTAGTCGTTCTATTTTAGCTGCTACTTGTTGGCCAACTACATGATCACGCTCTCGTTGCATTTCTACTTGTAATCGTAATTCTGGATTGTGTTGATAATCAACCAACCCTACTCCGTGGGCGCTTCTGAATGCGTGGTCCATACGTTCTGTGTAAGTGATATCCTGTACCTGGATAATTCATCATTCCTTTCGATTTTCAACTCGACTTTGCAAGTTGTCTTACTATTCTATATATATGCATACCCAAAATCAAATGATTCAAACAAAAAAGGTTCATCCGAATAATCGGACGAACCTCTTTTATTTATATAGAAACTTCATTAAAAATGCTTGAACCTACTAAACCAACCTCTTTTAACACTGCATTCAATTCAGTGTCTGCTTCTTGGAATTTAGTATTTGCTTCTTCTACTACAACTTCACCTTCAGCAGCTAATGCTTCAGATTTCATTGTGTATGCTTCCTGAATTTTAGCAAGAGCACCCTTGATTGCTTCTTCATGCTCAGATAAACTTTCAGGAACTTCAAGTGCTTCAACTTTAGCAACAGAATTGTCAGCGGCAGTTTTTGCTGCATCTTTCATAGTTTGAAGTTCAGCGCCCTCTGGAAGTGTCCCTTCATTATTTGCATCTTCAAATGCGTTTAAGTCTGCATCCACTTCATTAATTGATTTGGAAACTGATAAATAAAACTTCATTATATCTGCAGCTGGATTCGCTTTTTCTTCAGTAGCAGCAGCACCATTTATTGATGTTTCAGTTGTTTTTTCTTTGTCAGTTGAACAAGCGGCAAGCAATAATGTAAGCAATGTTAGTAGGAATAATATTTTTTTCATTTAAGGATCTCCTTTAATCGTGGTAAATTTCCCTTCGCTATCCTAACATAGCGATAGTCCACTGTAAAGGTCGGTCCGAATAGTCGAAACTGATTGAATATTATGTTTCCAAACACAAGGAATTACTTGTTATCTTTCCCAACAAAACGACTTACAATTAATGCTAATGCTCCATCTCCAGTTACGTTCGTTGCTGTACCAAAACTATCTTGCGCTAGGTAAAGTGCGATCATTAAAGCAATCATCGTCTCATCAAAACCAAGCATTGAACTAAGCAAACCAATGGCTGACATGACTGCTCCACCAGGAACTCCAGGAGCTGCAATCATAGTTATTCCTAACATGAAGATGAATGGTAAAATGTCTGAAAATATAATGGCTTGACCATTTAACAAAAGGACACCGATTGCACATGTCACAAGCGTTATTGTACTTCCTGACAAATGAATGGTTGCAAATAATGGTACTGTGAAGTCTGATACTTTTTCAGATGCTCCAGTTTTGCGTGCTTGAGCTAGAGTGACTGGAATTGTTGCAGCCGAAGATTGTGTTCCTAATGCAGTGAAATATGCCGGAGACATAATTTTCATAAGCTTGAATGGGTTTTGTTTGTTCAATGCGCCTGCCGTCGTATATTGCAATACAAGCATAACGAAATGCAGAATAATAATTAATACAAATACAATGGCAAAAACAGAAAGGATCTTCGCTACTTGACCACCGAATGTCATGTTCATGAATATCCCGAAAATATGTACCGGTAATAACGGGATGATGACATTAGCAATGACTTTTTCAATAATTATATTGAATTCATTAAACCCACGCTTTAACGATTCACTATTTATAGAAGCCATGCCAATACCAAAAACGAATGCAATAAGCAGTGCAGACATGATTCCTACTACAGGAGGCATATCTACTGTAAAGAATGAAGTTGCAAGAAATTCTTCAGGATTCTCAAATGATTCACCTGATGATGTTGTAATGAATCTTGGCAGAAGATTTGATGCAACAAAATATGCGATAAATCCTGCTACTACCGTTGATCCATAAGCGAAAGATGTTGCGAGTCCAAGTAGTTTCCCTGACCCATGGCCAAGTTGAGCTATTCCTGGAGCAATAAACGCAATGATAATTAACGGAACAACAAATCCTAAAAAGTTTCCGAATAAACCATTGAATGTTGCCATAAGGCGAACTAAGCCTTCTGGAGCAATCGTACCAATTAATATACCCAACGCAATTGCGATAACAATTCGTGCTAATAAACCAATTTTGAACTTCTTCATGTTATCCCCCTAATTTGTTGAATGTTCACGCTAGAAATTAAAATTACTTTAACACACCCTTTTATTAATGTGAATTACATTCAAAATAGGCGGAATCATCTTTATATTGAGGTAAATTGAATAGATAGCATTCCTTTTTGTCCGCCCGGATATTTTGGCATAAAAAAAGACGCCGTGAACCTGGCGTCTGAAATGTTGATACTATTGAACTGGTACGACTGAGCCGCCCCATTCTTCCAAAATGAAATCTTGAATTTCTTCAGATTTCAATACTTCCACTAATGCTTTAATTTCTTCGTTATCTTCATTACCCGCTTTTACAGCAATAACATTCACATAAGGTGATTCTGAGTTTTCAATTGCAATTGAATCTTCCAATGGGTTGATGCCAGCATCAATTGCATAGTTTGAGTTGATTAATACCGCGTCGCCTTCTTCATTTTCATACATTTGGACAAGAAGTGCTGCTTCATATTCCGCTTCGAACTGAAGGTTTTTTGGATTTTCAACGATATCTTTTACTTCCGCCACCGTTTTATCAATACCTTCAGCCAATGTTATTAGACCTTCAGCTTCTAACATTGAAAGGATACGACCATGGTCAGGAATTGAGTTACTAATTAGTATCGTCGCATTTTCAGGAAGTTCTTCCAAAGATTTATATTTTTTAGAATAGACGCCAATTGGTTCAATATGAATGCCACCAGCGTTGACAAAATCATATCCATTATCTGCAATTTGCGATTCTAAGTAAGGGATGTGTTGGAAGTAATTTGCATCTATTTCGCCAGAATCTAAATCTTGGTTTGGTAATATATAGTCTTGATATGTTTCAATCTCAAGATCGATTCCTTGTTCTTCAAGCAAAGGTTTTGCCTGTTCTAGAATTTCAGCGTGAGGTATGTTTGATGCGCCTACCTTAAGTTCTTTGCTGTCTCCACCTGATGACTTTTCATCACCGCCACCACATGCTGCGAGTGTGATTGCACTTACCGATAGTAAAATTCCTGCTACAAATTTCTTCATGATTTTCTCTCCCTTTATGAAAATATTATATAATCGAGTTTTCACTCGAACTAACTAACTTAGCGTTTGTCCGCTTTTGCTGTAATTGTGTCTCCCACCCATTGGATGATAAAGACGATTAGTAAAATAATAATGGTAGATACCACCGTTACATCTTCACGGCTGCGTTGGAAACCATCTAAAAACGCTAAAGTTCCTAAACCACCTGCTCCGATAATTCCTGCCATGGCCGTATAACCAACCAATGCAATCGCTGTAACCGTAAGACCTGAAAGCAATGCCGGCAACGACTCGGGAAGTAACACTTTCCATATAATTGTCGAAGTTTTAGCCCCCATGGAACGTGCTGCTTCAACTACCCCTTTATCAATTTCACGTAAGGCAATCAATACCATACGGGCGTAAAATGGTGCTGCACCAATAATCAGAGCCGGTAATGCCGCGTTTGCCCCACGTATTGTATCAAGCAAAAACTTAGTAAATGGAATTAACAAAATGATTAAGATGATAAATGGGATCGAGCGGAAAATATTGACGAATGCACCCGTTAACCAATTTACCACTTTATTTGCCCATACTTGGTGTGGACTGGTCAAAAACAATAAGATTCCCAGTGCCAGACCTATTACAAACGTAAAGGCTGTGGCCATTGCCGTCATATATAGAGTCTCTAATGTGGCCTCCCACATTTTATCCCAATCGACATTCGGAAGAAGTTCTTCAATCATTCGAGATCACCTCCGTCTGAACGTCTTGCTCATGTAAGTAGTTAATCGCTTCATTAATCGCTAATGAATCTCCCTCAATTTGTAAATATAATGTTCCGTAAGCTCCGTTTTGAGTTTGTGCGATATTCCCTTGTACGATATTCACTTCTACTTGATATTGTTTAATTAATCTTGAAAGAACCGGTTGTTCCGTATTATCACCGACAAATACGAGTTTCACTAGTTTACCCGAAGGATATTGTTCCACAAGATGAGCAATGGTTTCGCCTGCTTCTTCCGGTCCATTTATTTGGGCAACAAATCGTTTAGTAATGTCTTGTTCCGGCGTTTGGAAAATTTCAAGCACACTTCCCATTTCCACGACTTTACCCGCTTCCATCACCGCAACACGATGACAAATTTTTCGAATGACATGCATTTCGTGTGTAATTAGTACGATTGTTAGCCCTAACCGTTTATTAATATCCACAAGCAGCTCTAAAATTGCATCGGTTGTTTCTGGGTCTAGTGCTGATGTTGCTTCATCACAAAGTAAAACTTCCGGATTATTTGCCAGAGCACGAGCGATACCCACACGTTGCTTTTGTCCACCTGACAACTGTGAAGGGAATGATTTTTCTCTTCCTGTCAATCCAACAAGTTCGATTAGTTCTTTTACACGTTCCGTACGTTGCGTTTTGCTTACACCTGCAATTTCAAGTGGAAACGCGATGTTGTCTTCAACTGTTCGAGACCACAATAGATTGAAGTGTTGGAAAATCATACTTACTTTTTGTCTAGCACTTCGTAGTGCTTGTCCTGAACTAGAAGAAATTTCATGTCCATTAACGATCACACTTCCTGAAGTCGGTTTTTCCAAGCCATTTAGCAATCGAATTAATGTACTTTTACCCGCTCCACTGTAGCCAATAATGCCGAAAATCTCGCCTTGTTTCACATTAATATTTACGTTATCAACGGCAATAAGTTTTCCATTGCCTGTTACAAACGTCTTTGATAGATTTTGTAATTGAATCATTTCCTATTCACCTCTTTTCCAGTAAAAAGTCCCTTCTGCAGATCAGCAGAAGGGACTTAAGCGCACAAAAATATACGTTAGACCGATCTCTCATCTTTCAAAGCAAAATACTTTGAGTGAATTGGCACCATTTCACACATGTGACGGTTGCTGGGCATCATAGGGCACTTCCCTCAGCCTCTCTTTATAAGAGCAACGATATTAAGTTTTTAGTTACGAATGATAATGTAACATGTTCAAAAGTGAACGTCAATTACTTTTTTCAGTTTTTCATACAGAAAAGGAACAGACTGAAATGCATAGATTTTTTCTCGAATTTCACCTTTCTCCGTAATCAATAAACAAGGAACACTTTCAATTTCATAATCGACTGCTAACGCTTCTACATAGTTTAAATTTGATTGGCCCCATTGGAGGTTAGGCAACAGTTCTTCAACTACTTCCAACATCTTTGATGCTACCTGGCAAGTCCCACACATGGGGGCATATAAATAATAAGCCGTAACATTGCCGCTACGGGAGTGACTTTCCCACTCCGTTCGTGTCCATTCCTTCATTTGAATTCATCCTTTAAATTATAAATTCCGACTTTACATTAATATTGGCTCCAAGTAAGATTGTCGCGAGGAATTTCATAGGGGTTGTTGCGACCTCTCTGTATGTGGGATCGGTATATAAATGAAGAGCTTCAGGAAATTCATGTTTAATAAGTGCACGTAATTTTTCTCCTGATTTATCCGCATCGACAAATACATAAATATCCATATCATCGTATGGAGCAAGTATCTCTTCTAAACGAGTGGGGCTAACGGTTCCGTTCGTACAAATAATTTCAACGGGTTCAGCTAGAAGTTGCATGATGCGTTGTTTATCAGAACGTCCTTCTACAATCATAACTTTCCCAACAAGCATGAAAATCACTCCTGGATTGGTTGACTTATACTTGACATATGCAAAAAACGCCGAGCAAATGTCGGCGTTTTTACAAACGATTTATTCTTGTGTCATTTCTTCGTATTTCTCAGCAGTCATTAATGATTCAATTTCAGTGACATCCGTTGGCTCAACAACAATCATCCAAGCATTTTCATATGGAGACTCGTTTACGAATTCCGGGCTGTCTTCCAAGCCGCTGTTTACTTCCACAACTTTCCCACTGATTGGTGCGTATAACTCAGAAACTGTTTTAACAGATTCTACACTACCGAATGGTTCATTCGTTTTAATATCGTCGCCTACTTGTGGTAGTTCAACGAATACGATATCCCCAAGTTCAGATTGAGCGAAATGTGTGATACCGATGCGTACTTTTCCATCTTCTACTTTAACCCACTCGTGTTCTTCAGAGTAGCGTAAATCTTTTGGTGTGCTCATTGAAACTCCTCCAATTATGTATTCTATTCAATCTCAGTTTGACATAATTTTTCCTTAAAAACAAGAATGATAATCAGCTATTCCACTTCTCCTCAAAATCCGCTTCCTTAAAACCAACTGTAACTTTTGCGCCGTCCGTTATTAGTGGTCTTTTAATTAACATACCCTCTGACGACAGTAATTCATACTGCTCATCTTCCGACATTGTTGGTATTTTATCTTTCAACCCAAGTTCACGGTATTTCATTCCGCTCGTATTATAAAATTTCTTCAATGGAAGTCCACTTGTTTCCACAATCTTTTTTAATTCTTCGATTGAAGGAGGTGTTTCTACAATATGAACATTATGATAAGTGATGTTTTGCGCATCCAGCCACGCTTTTGCTTTACGACATGTTCCACAATTTGGGTAACCGTAATAAGTAAGTGCCATTTGATTTTTTCTCCTTCAGTGCGTTTTATTTAGTTTAACAAAAAAGAAATCCGAACGCCTAAATAAGCGCTCGGATTAATTGTTACACTACATATTTTTCTGCATCAATTATCTTAACAGACGCCTCACGTTTTTTCGCAATGACATTGTATGGCGTTGAGCGTGTCAACTTACGAAGTGCCGAAAGCATCATACGTAAATTATCTCCATCCACTGATGCAATAAGTGTCTCTTTTGCATCTTTTTCAATACACTCGAAGGCTTCTTGGCAGAAAATCTGTGTGTATAAAAGTTTTTGGTTGGCTTTCTCAATCCCATCACGAGCAATTGCTTTTTCCGTTCGAAGTACAGCAGACTCCATTGCAAATAAGTTGTTGACTATATCCGCAATATTGACCAATATTTCTTGTTCAGCTTCAAGCTTTGTGCCATAACGCTGAGCCGCAAGACCTGCAGCAAGTAAACCGATTTTTTTGGCATTTTGCACCAAGTATTTTTCTTGTGCTAAAGGTTTGTCTTCAATCTCTTCCGGCATCATCATCAGTAGTTCTTCTTGAAGAGCTTGAGCCTTTTGAAGAAGTGGAAGTTCACCTTTCATTGCCTTACGTAAGAATGTGCCTGGCACCAGTAAACGATTGATTTCATTCGTGCCTTCAAAAATACGGTTAATGCGTGAATCTCGGTAAATGCGTTCTACTTCATACTCTTGCATGAATCCATAACCACCGTGTAATTGAACTGCTTCATCCGCGATATAATCTAACACTTCAGTACCAAAAACTTTATTAATGGAGCATTCAATTGCATATTCTGCAATCGATGCTGCAATTGCTTTGCCATCTTTTTGCTCGTCTTCACTTAATTGACTCATACGATCTTCAAAGTAGCCAACCGTACGATAAATCAAGCTTTCAGAAGCGTATAATTTTGAAGCCATTGTTGCCAACTTCTCTTTTGTTAAATTAAATGATGAAATAGGTGTTTTAAATTGTTGACGTTGGTTTGTGTACGCTACAGCCAATTCAAACGCACGTTTAGATCCACCTACAGTTCCCACGCCTAATTTGTAACGACCAATATTCAAGATATTAAAGGCAATCACATGACCTCGACCAGCTTCACCAAGCAAGTTTTCAACAGGCACTTGCGCATCTTGAAGAATTAATGTTCGTGTGGAAGAAGATTTTATCCCCATTTTCTTTTCCTCTGCTCCAACAGAAACGCCAGAAAATTCACGTTCTACGATAAAAGCTGAGAAATGTTCTCCATCAATCTTCGCATAGACAACAAAGACATCTGCAAATCCAGCATTTGTAATCCATTGCTTTTCACCATTTAATACAAAATGCGTACCTTCAGCATTTAATTTGGCAATCGTCTTTGCACCCAAAGCATCTGATCCTGAACCTGGTTCTGTCAAGGCGTAAGCTGCAATCAATTCACCTGTAGCAAGCTTTGGTAAGTATGATTGCTTTTGCTTTTCATTTCCAAAAAGCACGATCGGTAATGAGCCGATTCCAACATGGGCACCATGTGTAATTGAGAATCCACCTGCGCGAGACATCTTTTCAGCAATCAATGCGGATGAAACTTTATCTAATGCGAGACCACCGTATTCTTCTGGAACATCAGCACCTAGTAAGCCTATTTCACCGGCGGATTTCAGTAGTTTTATGGAATGCTCGAACTCATGATTTTCCAGTTTTTCCATTACTGGAACCACTTCATGAACTACATAGTCTTCTGTTGTTTTTGCAATCATTTTGTGTTCATCAGTAAAATCCTCTGGTGTAAATACGCGCTCTGCTGCTATGTCTTCCACCAAAAAGCTGCCGCCTTTAATCATATCTGCAGTGTTCTTTGTCATTTTTCTTCCTCCTCTATTTAATCGTCATTTCAAATGAACAATCTTTCGTTCTACCATTTATCAAAGTATTTCAAAGACCCCAGCTGCGCCCATTCCGCCACCAATACACATCGTGACCACTCCGAATTGCTTTCCTTGACGTTTTAATTCATTTAGCAGTTTCAACGACAAGATTGTACCTGTTGCACCAAGAGGATGCCCAAGTGCAATGGCACCGCCATTAACATTGACTTTATTGATATCAATTCCTAAGTGGCGAACAACTTGGATAGACTGGGAAGCAAATGCTTCGTTTATTTCCCAAAGATCAATATCCTCAATAGATAGTCCTGCAATTTTCAAGGCTTTTGGGATTGCTACGATTGGACCAATTCCCATGATTTCTGGTGGTACTCCACCCACTGCAAACGATAAAAATCTCGCCATTGGCTTTAAACCTCGAGATTCCGCCACTTCACGGTCCATCACCAAAACAGCACCAGCTCCGTCAGATGTTTGAGAAGCATTTCCTGCTGTAACGGTCCCACGAGCGTTAAATGCAGGTCGAAGTTTTGCGAGAGTCTCCATGCTCGTTCCAACTCGTACTCCTTCATCCATTTCAAACATGAATTTCTTTTCTTGAGGTTTTTTATTGCTATCAATATATCGTTTAAGTACCTCTACAGGTACAATTTCATCTTTATATTTTCCTGATTCAAGTGCTGCAGCCGCAAGTTCATGTGAACGTACTGCGAATGCATCTTGTTCTTCACGTGTGATTCCATATTTTACTGCTACTTGTTCAGCTGTGTGTCCCATTCCCATATAGTATTGGGGTGCTGTTTCAGCAAGGGTTGCATTCGGTCGAATTGTATTGCCCATCATTGGTACCATACTCATCGATTCAATACCACCTGCAACAATAGCTTCAGAATGACCTAACATAATGCGTTCTGCAGCATAGGCAATCGATTGAAGACCAGAAGAACAGAATCGATTAATGGTGATTGCTGGTGTTGTGTCTGGAAGACCTGCAAGTGCACCGATATTACGTGCAACATTCATCCCCTGTTCGGCTTCTGGCATTGCACATCCTAATATTAAATCGTCAATCGGGCCATCGTAACCATCAGCTCGTTTTAAAGTTTCTTTTACAACTAACGCCCCAAGATCATCGGGTCGAACCGTTGCAAGTGAGCCCTTTTTCGCTTTCCCTACAGGTGTTCTTGCACCTGCTACAATAACCGCTTCGCGCATAAGATTTCCTCCTTTTGGCCGGTCGTAATCTTAGTTACGAAGCGGCTTTCCTTTTACTAACATGTGTTGCATTCTGGCTTGGGATTTTGGTTCAGCCACTAAACTCAAGAATGCTTCACGCTCTAAATCAAGCAAGTATTGTTCATCTACAAGCGTGCCGTATGGGACTTTACCTCCAGCTATAACATATGCCAATTTTTTGGCAATCTTCAAGTCGTGTTCACTGATGAAGCCTGATAGGAACATGCCTTCTGCGCCTAAAAGAAGAGTTGCATATCCAGAGTCTCCTGTAACCGGCACTTTTTCTCGCAGCGGAGCTTTATAGTTATTTTCATAGAGTGCTAATGCCACTTGTTTAGCATCGTAGATTAAGTGATCAGCATTTACACTGATGCCATCAGCAAAATTTAAGAAATTATTTTCGCGTGCTTCTTCACCTGATGTTGAAACCTTCGCCATTGCAATGGTTTCAAACACTTTATTGGCAACAAATTGATAATCCACATGAACGTCATTTGGCAAACCTTTTAAATGTTTCATATACAACTCTTTGTTACCTCCCCCACCAGGGATGAGGCCAACACCCGCTTCTACTAATCCCATATAAGTTTCTTGAGAAGCTTGAATGTGAGCTGCCGGTAAACACGCTTCCGCCCCGCCACCTAATGTCATACCAAATGGTGCAGCCACAACAGGTCTTGCGCTGTACTTTATTTTCATCATCGCGTTTTGGAATGAACGAACGACGAAATCAAGTTCGAAAATATTATCATCTTGTGCCTCCATTAGAATCATCCCTAGGTTCGCTCCAACACAGAAGTTCTTCCCTTGGTTTCCAATGACAAGACCTTTGTAATTCTTCTCAACTTCATCGACTGCAAAGTTAATCATTTGAATGATGTCGAGACCAATTGCATTTGATTGTGAATGGAATTCCAGGAGTGCAATTCCGTCCCCTAAGTCTATTAAACTGGCACCCGAATTTTTCTTGATGACTCCATTTTTCTTTTTATATTGTTTAAGGTTGATGACTTTTTCATTTGTTGGGACAAGCGAAAATCCTTCGCCATTGTAAAAATAAAGATCGCCATTCTCTTCTTTATAGAAAGAATCATATCCATGGTCGAGCAAACTTTGAGCAAAAGTTGGAATTTCCAGGCCTTCCGCTCTCATCCTTTCGACTGATTCTCGTACACCAATTGCGTCCCACATTTCAAATGGTCCTTGTGCCCATCCAAAACCCCATTTCATTGCGTTATCAATTGCAATGATATCGTTGGCAATTTCACCGTATAATTTTGCAGAATATATAAGCGTTGGAGCAAAAATGTTCCAGAGCAATACTCCTGTACGATCTTTTGAATAGATCAATGTCTTTACTTTGGCCGCTAAACCTTTTTGTTGCTTCGCCAATTCTAGTGAAGGCGTTTTCATTTTTTTAGCTGGTTCGTATTCCATCGTTTCAGGATTCAATTCCAAGATTTCTTTCCCTTTCTTCTGGAAGAACCCTTGCCCTGATTTCGCACCTAACCAACCCTTGTCTAGCATTCTAGTAATCAGTGACGGCACTTCAAACACTTTCTGCTCATCACCGGATGTTTGATCATACACATTTTTTGCTACATGACCGAATGTATCTAGACCCACTACATCAAGCGTACGGAATGTCGCAGATTTTGGACGCCCAATCACAGGACCCGTAACTGAATCCACTTCACCAACCGAATAACCCTTTTCTAACATTTCACGTAGCGTGACTAGCAATCCATACGTACCGATACGGTTCGCAATAAAATTCGGAGTGTCCTTTGCAATGACAACGCCTTTTCCTAATCGGTCTTCACCAAACTTTTGCATGAATTCGACCACTTCAGAAAGCGTAGAATTTGCAGGGATGACCTCTAATAATTTCAAATATCGTGGAGGGTTAAAGAAATGAGTACCAAGGAAGTGTTTTTGGAAATCTTCTGAACGTCCTTCCGCCATCGCGTTAATGCTAATGCCTGATGTATTTGAGCTGATAATTGTTCCTGGTTTGCGAACAGCATCTATTTTCTCGTACAGATTTTTTTTAATGTCCAGATTCTCAACGATTACCTCAATAATCCAATCTACATCTTTTAACTTGTCTAAGTCGTCCTCAAAATTCCCAGCTGTCAATAAGAGCAAGTTTTTCTTTGAAGTGAGTGGCGCTGGTTTTTGCTTCAGTAGTTTTTCTAGTGAACCTTGCGCAATTTGATTTCGAGCTTGTGCGTTTGATTTATCTTCTTCCGATAAATCACGAGGTACCATGTCGAGCAATAATGTTGGAATCCCAATATTTGCTAAGTGGGCCGCGATTCCTGAACCCATAACACCGGATCCCAATACTGCGGCTTTTTTAATTTGATAAGTCACGTGCAATGCCCCCTTAATTTTTTGAATGAATACTCATTCATTTTTTGAGCAAAAAAAATAGAAGCGACCTCTATGACATTTAGTTTAGATCATTTTCTCTTTTTTCGCAATATTTAAATGATAATAAATATATGAAAGTTGAAGGTTGTTTTATGACAATCCATGTATACTTCTTAAACTTTTTCACACAATATATATGACCGAAAAGGAGGATATTATCATGGGCTTATTTTCTCAACAAAATGAAGAAAAATTAATGTATCCGGAACCACCTAAAATGATTTCAACAAAAGATTTTCTTTTTATAAAAGATATGATGTCCTGGAATTTACTAGCAGCAAAAAAAATGAAGGCGGCGTCCGAGAATTGCCAATTACCCGATTTAAAGAAAGAATTTGAAACAGCTGGGCAAATGCACACGAAACATTATAATGAATTATTAAAAACATTGGAGCAAAGTGAAGGGGGACCTGTTTCATGAGCGAAAAAACAATTAAGAATCCGCAAACTCCTTTTCCTGAAACACCCGAATTAAATGATCGAGATATATTAAGTGATGCCTTGTCCACGGAAAAATATTTGTGTCATTCCTATCAAACCGCAATGCAGGAAGCGAGTCATGATGCACTTTACCAGCTGATTTTCTCCCAATTCCGTGACACATCCAAACAGCAACGTAGCTTTTATGATTTGACCTTCACACATGGTTGGTATGTGTTAACCCCCACCGCTTCACAAGAAATACAACAAGCTGTACAACAATTTGAGGGATATAAACAACAAATGCAATAGTTAAAACAAATTGCTACCCGCATGATGAAAAACGGTGTAGACTGTTCCTATAGAATGCAAGGGGGAACAGATATGAAATCAATTACAACAGCTGAACAATTTAATGAAATTATTTCTTCCGATCAGGAAGTCATTGTGAAATTCCATGCAGGATGGTGCCCTGATTGCACAAGAATGGATATGTTCATCGATCCCATTGTTGAAGAATTCAACCAATATGCATGGTATGAAGTAAATCGTGATGAACTACCTGAAATTGCTGAAAAGTATGATGTAATGGGTATTCCAAGTTTGTTGATTTATCAAGAAAATGAAAAAAAAGCGCATTTGCATAGTGCGAACGCTAAATCCCCAGAACAAGTAACTGAATTTCTTGAAAGCCAAAAAGGGTAGACCACGTGTCTGCTCTTTTTCTTACTTAAGTCTTAATGAAAATCAATATGCTATAATAATAGCAAAATTATTTTGAGGTGGATTATGTCAGACGAGCAAGAAATCCAAGTACTAAAAGACAAAGTAACCTACTATGAAAAAATCATAAGCAATATGTCTGCTCCTATTATTGCTTCAATCGTCCCAAAAACAATTCTGATACCAATAGCGGGTTACATGTTTAAAGAACGATTTAATATCATCCAAACAAAATCCCTGGATTATGTAGGTACTCATCGAGAGACAGAACAAGCCATCTTTGATTTTACAGGCGTGACCGTAGAGGATGTTGAATCATTTGATTACAATGAATTGGCTACAGAATTATACCAACTTAACAATTCACTTAAATTGATGGGAATTCGTCCAATCTATGTTGGATTTAATCCACGCTTTGTACGTGAAATTGTTCATGCAGGCATACAAGTAGAAATCGAAACGTATGTAAATTTCCGTGGCGCCCTCCAACGTCTATTAAAAGAAAACAACCAGCCACTTCACACACTTGGGTGAACAGCTGGTTGTTTTTTCATAGGGACTTCGTCATAAACACTTGAGAAATCGGTGTGTCTTCGAACCCACTTTTGAGAAGTGAGGTCACGATGGTTCCATCCCCATTGATAAAGTTATATGTCGATCTTACTAGGTCTTGGTTATACTCCAATGCATATGCCAGCAATAAATCAATTTCTGCTGCATTGTCATTTCCAGACAGCTGGAATAATGTAATACTTTCATCCTTTTTCCCATACACAGCTTTCTTTCTAATTAAACACGCTACTTTTAAGATACCCTCTTTTGTTAATAGGACTACTTCGCCACCCACTTTTGGGACAATGCCCGCAGCTGTTTGCCATGGAACGAGCGCTTGGAAAATCTCCGACCCGATAATCTGAAACGCAGGAAATCGCTCTATTTCATATTTCTCAAGGGGAGGAAGTTCTTCAACTAGTCTTCCTTTTCCAGATAAAAATACGAGTTTATCCGCTATTTGATACCCACACTTTTCATATAAACGAATGGCTGGCAAGTTTTCGGATAACGCTTCAAGTGTAGCAATTTGTACTTTGTGGACTCTAAGTATTTGTTCTGCTTCCTGTATCAACTGGTTTCCGACTAGTTTTCCTCGATATTCCGGAATGATTCCTGTCCCCCCATTCCATGAAATTTTCACCCCAGCTTCTTCTCTAATCCCTTGCAATACAAAACCAATCGGAACTTCTCCATCATATGCCACAACTGATAATTCAGTAGATAATCCTTCTGTGCCGAACCGACCGACAAATTGATCCATCGTTAGATTCATCGGAATCATATACCCTTCAAACCCTTTGTTAAACAGGGCATGCGCTTTTTCAAAATTCATGGCAGACAATTTTTTGAATGTTAATTCCATATACTATTCCCCTTTACACAATCTTAAAATGAAGTCAAACATGTAGGTTTCACGAATGGTTTAAACCAATTATCCAGATTTCTCACACACCAATTATTCACTTCAACTTTTCCATATTGAGACAATTGTTCCAAACTAACACAGCCCATCCACCAAGAACTTAAATCGTCTATCAAAATGGTAAAGTCTGCAGTATCTGATGTTATGGAATTTCGTTCAGCTCTCCAGCTATTACCCTTAAACGTTAGACTGTACCCTCCATGTTGTTCCTTTGAAAATGAGTCTTCCACGAACAGGCTAATGCTGACAGCTTTGTCAGGTCGACTGTTCGCACTGAAATTTGATTGTTTTACAAATTCTACTATCGAAATCAAACGGTACATCAAACCGGTTCCAACCTGTGCAACTTCATGATACACGCTTGGAATCATTCGATTGCTATCATTTCTTGGATCGTTTAATTGGTACATAATTGATTCATCATGTGTACGGACTACAACCCGTTCTACTTGATCTTGTTGGGAATGTAGCCATGTACTGATATCCAGAAATGCACTCGGCTTTGTCCAAAACCATTCATAGACAATCATTTCATGATGCAGAAAATGGCTGTCTTTCACTGGTTGTAGGATATAAGCGATAGCACCAATTAATTTGTTCCTTTCGTACACTCCTGCATAAAAAGAAGCCTTTTTCTTGATTAGATTTCGTTCAGACCATGTTCGTTTAATCATACCGTGATGTAGTATTGCATATTCATTGTAAAGTCCGACAATCTCTTCTTCATTTGATGGGGACAACATCACCACACGCTTTTTGTCGCCTTCTCTCGGAAAACTGGATGGTCTCAATTTATATTGATACCTCGTAGGTCCATAACCATACCCCATCTTTTTATAAAAGTTGGTGTTGAATGGATACAGTGAAACGAGTGATACGTTTTCATTTGAAGCTAGCTCATGAAAATGTTGTAAGAGTTGAAAGGCAATACGTTCTTTTTTATGAAATAAGTGCACCGCAACCATTCCAAGACCAAATTGTCGAATCATTTTCCCATTCACATTTCCTTGGAAGTCATGCAATCGGTATAAACCGACTAATCCCTTGCCTTCTTGGAATAGACCATAGTAGCTTAAATCATTATCAGTAGCTTGTTCCAATGTCAGCCGTTCTACAAATTCTTCTTGTTGAGTTGCATGTGAAATATTCATTCCTGGGTAAGCAGTTGCTATAATAGCTGCAGCTTGCTTCATGTCATCTGAAGTTAGTAAACGAATCATATTCATTCCCCCTATTAGACTAGTATAAAAATTTTGAAAACTCCTGTAAATAATCTTTTGTTTAACCATTTATTATCTAGTTATGCTTTTCACTTGATAATTAGTTTAATATACTTTACATTTGAATTAGTTCTTTTTTGTAATGATTATAAATAAGGAGTGAAATGATGAAAAAGTTAACTACAAATCAAGGTGTCCCAATTGGTGACAATCAAAATTCCCGCACAGCCGGTGAACGTGGTCCTACACTAATGGAGGATTATCAATTAATTGAAAAACTAGCTCATTTTGACCGCGAAAGAGTTCCAGAACGTGTTGTCCATGCCCGAGGTGCCGCAGCACATGGTACATTCATCGTGAAAAATAGCATGAAAAAATATACAAGAGCAGCATTTTTACAAAATGAAGGGCAAGAAACACCGGTATTCACTCGTTTTTCAACTGTAATTCATGGTCTGCATTCTCCTGAAACTGCACGTGACCCACGTGGATTCTCAGTTAAATTCTATACTGAAGAAGGGAACTACGATTTCGTAGGAAATAACTTGCCTGTGTTCTTTATCCGTGATGCAATCAAATTCCCAGATGTTATTCATTCATTGAAACCTGATCCACGTACAAACTTGCAAGATTCAGCACGTCTCTTCGATTTCTTTGGGTTAGTACCTGAATCAACGAATATGCTTATACACTTATTCACAGATGAAGGAATCCCACAGGATTACCGTCACCTACGAGGATCATCCGTACATTCATTTAAATGGATCTCAGCTGAAGGCAAAACTACATACATCAAGCTTCGCTGGGTGCCAAAACAAGGTGTTAAAAACATGTCAATTGAAGAAGCAGCGGCTCAACAAGCAAAAGATTTCAGCCATGCGACGCGTGATCTTTACGAAGCAATTGAACGTGGAGAATACCCTGAGTGGGACTTATATGTACAAACATTGAAACCGGAAGACATGGATAACTATGACTTTGACCCACTTGATGCAACGAAAGATTGGTTGGAGAAAGACTTCCCTTATGAGTTAGTTGGAACAATGACATTAAACCGAAACGTAGATAATTTCTTTGCTGAAACTGAATCAGTTGGTTTCAATCCTGGCGTTCTAGTTCCAGGAATCCAACCTTCAGAAGATAAAATGTTGCAAGGGCGTTTATTCTCTTATTCGGATACTCAACGTTACCGTATCGGTGCCAACTACTTGCAGTTGCCAATCAATGCACCAAAATGCCCGTTTGCAAATAACCAACGTGACGGTGCTATGCCATTCCATCAACAAACGTCCCGAGTAAATTACGAGCCTAACAGTTTCGACTCAGAACCTAAAGAAGCACCAGAGTACAAAGAAGCTGATCAACCAATCACTGGTGTAGCCGGTAAGAATTCCATTGTTAAGACGAACAACTTCGGGCAAGCAGGGGAAATTTACAGAAGCTACGATGAATCGACAAAACAAGCACTTATTAAAAACTTGCTGGATCAATTCTCAAGCATACAAAACCGTGACATTGTTGGACGGGTAATTGCCAATTTATATCGTGCGGATGAAAGTTTAGGCCAAGCACTAGCTGAAGGTGCAAACGTAAATGTTCACAGTTATTCATAATGTTTGATAAAAAAAGAGTTTTTCCGTACTGTTATTACAGACGGAAAAACTCTTTTTCATGGTGGAGATATAGTTGTCTTTACTCTTTTCTAATGAGGTGAAACCATGCGTGTTCAATTAGATGTCAAAGGCTACTCACAATATGACAACTCCATAAAGTCGCTTTATCAGCCTTCAGCTTGTGGTCCAGTAACTGCATTGACAATTTTGATGTACTGGATGCCGACTTCTTGTACATATGATGTTAATCATTTATATCGATTGCTGGGCAGTACTCGAATTGGCTTATTTACATGGCGACTGAAGAAGAATTTACGTAAAATACTTGGACAAGCCTGGGAAGTTAATACATGTACATTAGAACAAGCAAAAAAAGAATTGCTTGCAGGACGCCCTGTTGCATGTAAATTTGATCGCTATTTCACACTACATTGGTTAGGTTCCTATGAATTTGCCTATCATTGGGTTCCGCTTATCGGTTTTGAAGAAAATGAAAACGGCCTAACGCTGATACTCCACGACAATGGTGGACGAAATCGCGAGAGCCGCATTCGGGAAGTTTCTTATGAAAAAAATCAAGATATTCTAACGTTCGTTAGTATTAAGCCACATTCTAAGTTGATTGAATAACGGATAACGCCCTTTTCAAGGAAGAGTAGCTCCCGATTCTCCCAAAGTCCAGTCCCAGATGCACGAGAGTTTGTGCAATGCTAGGTGAAATTCCACTTACGGTACCTCTCACTCCAAGCAATGCCAATGAGTCCAATAAATTAAATAACTGTTGTGCCACAAATGTATCGATTATTTGCACTCCGGAAAGATCAATGATTAAGTCTTTGATTTTCAAACGAGACGCTTCGGATAAAGCCCGCTCATGCAATACACGTGAACGTTCTTCACTCATAGTTCCTACAAGCGGCAAAACGGCAATTTCATCATTTATCGAGACTACAGGAACGGATAATTCCATCACCATTTGTTGAGTAATTGCCAATTGTTCTTTATCGTGACGGACAAATGGCACACTAAAGAAATAAACAACATCGTTAATGGAACGGTCTAACACGTCAATGACATCGTAAAGTTCAGTTGCAGTCATTTTTAGCTTTTGTGCCTCATACTTTATTAAGCTTCCTATTATATTCCG
>Ga0209013_10001894_pt1 | contig 19261 bp, 21 predicted proteins | sample Cruoilmetagenom2_FD_187291 | JGI IMG/M metagenome (GOLD analysis project Ga0209013, IMG submission 187291) | Oil polluted marine microbial communities from Coal Oil Point, Santa Barbara, California, USA - Sample 2 (SPAdes) (version 2) | ecosystem: Environmental > Aquatic > Marine > Oil seeps ...
AGCGAAAGTGGATTAAAGTTAAACATTGGAACTTCTATCGAAGCAGGTGTAACCTATAAATTGGTAATTGATTTTGATGCTGCAAGATCGATAGTTAAAGCAGGTCAATCGGGAATATATAATTTAAAGCCAGTGATTAGAGCAAGCATGGAGGCTCAGATGGGTGCAATTAAGGGAGTTGTTAATCCTTCGAATATTGAATCAGTAATTTATGCAGTTACTGGTAATGATAGTATTTCCACCTATCCTGATGAGCAAGGTCAATTTTTAATTCATGCATTAGAATCAGGAACATATAAGGTAGTAGCTATTCCTGATCAAAATAGTGGTTTCACAGAGGTTTCAGTGGAAAATGTAGAGGTGGCGACCGGGGAAGTTACTCCGTTAGATACTTTGAAGCTTGTGAAATAATTCATAACAGTTTGTATTTAAATTGATTTTATTTAGAATTCCTTAATAAAGTATTTAAGATAGAAATGGTATATTGATTCTGGTAGCACCAAACGTTTGATCAATATTTTTTCACTTTAAAAAGACAATCTCTCTTTGTTTATAGTTTTTTATACAAACCTTAATGATAAATTAGGGTTAATACAATTAATCAATTTTAATAAGCTTGAATGTCGGGGAAATGTGATATAAAAAAAACTTTTGTTTTTCGGTTCTATGCTGAATTGAACGATTTTCTTCCCAAATGCAGAAGGCAAAAGTCATTTACTAAATCGTTTAAAACTCCTATTACTGTAGCCGAGACAATCGTATCTCTGGGGATTCCTTTTTCGGAAATAGATTTGGTGCTGGTAAATGGAGAATCTGCTAAATTATCGCATAGCTTGAAAGAAAATGATCGTATTTCGGTATACCCGACTTTTGAAAGCATGGATATCTCATCAAATACTAAAGTCAGAGTAGAGGCTTTGCGTGTCACAAAGTTTATTTTGGATTGCCATTTAGGCAAGCTGTCTAAATACCTGCGAATGCTAGGCTTTGATACGCTTTACAGCAATAATTTTGAGGACGATGAAATAATAGATATTGCAAGCAAGCAGCAAAGAATAATCTTAACTCGTGATAAATTGCTCCTTAGCTCAAAGAAAGTGACACATGGTTATTTTGTTAGGGCAATCGAGAAACATGAACAATTAATAGAGGTTGTTAAGAAATTCGACTTGTACAGTCAATTTAGGTCTTTTACTCGCTGTATGACTTGTAATGCATGTTTGTGTAAGATTGAAAAAGAAGAAGTAATAAATAAAATTGATTCAGAAACTATCCGCGTATTTAATGAATTTTTTTATTGCAAGGATTGCGACAAAGTGTTTTGGAAAGGTTCACATTTTAAGAAAATGGAAGCTTATATCAGGGAATTAGTTTTAGATGATGCTCGTCGTAGTTTGTAAGACTTTTTTTGAATCTGTTTTAATGAGTTGAAGGTGAATCTGAATAAAAAAAGATCAAATCCGGATAGATTTGATCTTTTTCATTTATAATTAGTTTGCTCTTACTCCAAACGTATTTTGCAATTGTTGGCTCTAATATTCAATTTTGAGATGGCCTGTTTTGAGCCAATTTCACCTTTTGCTACAAACGTGTTTTTATCTGCTGTTTCTTTATTGGTTAATGCAAAATCAGTAGAGTTATTGAATTTTACTGATTTATGATTTATTTCGTAATCTATTTGGCAGCCTTGCATAAAGCTTAATCCAATATTTGCGTATTTCGAATCAAGTTTTATGAAAGAGAATAGGTTGTTGATATTGAAAACATTGATATGACCGAATTTTAAATCGAAATCAATTTCACCTCCCATTTGGGCAATTTCAAATTTTGAAAAGTTCGAGGAGCCATATAGATATTCAATCTCCTTAATATCGAATTTATCGCGAGCCGATTTAATATTTAAATTGTCGATTGCATGAATCGAAAATTCGGAATCGCGGCTTTCGCCAGATAATTTAGCCGCATTCTGAATATTTACATGAGAATTTGCAAACTCGATCTCCGAATCCGACATGCTATTTACCTGAAAGGTAGATCCGGTGATTGTAAACTTGTTTTCGCCACTTAAATCCTGAGCTGTAAAACTTCCGTTGCTCAAATCAACTTTCATATTTCCTTTGTGATCATCAAGGAATATAGCGCCGTTTTTTTGCACCAAATCCAAATTTACATCCGTAGGAATTTGTACCGTATAATTAATTTTAATTTTCCCTTTATTAAAAAGGGAGTTCGATAGTTTTTTAAAGGTGAAAAAATCACCCAAAACGGTTTTAGCCAGTAATTGATGATCGCCTTTGGTGAAATCTACAGAAATATTATCGGCGATGGTTTCATTTTTCGTATCACTGGAGCCTTCAACACTAATTAAAATCTCAAAACGAATTTCATTTTTCTCCCAATGTTTAATCTGTATTTTTCCATATTTTGCTTCTATCTTAAGATTTTCAACAGCAGAGAAAATTTTCTCGATTTTTTTGTGTTTACTTCCCTGTGCCGTACTGATGAATAAACAAATCCCCATAAGGGCAAAAAATATTCTATTCATATACTTGTTGTTTATTGTGTTTTCGAATTTTATTTGTGGATTAAAATTATGCGAATTAGTTCGATCTTTTTGGATATCCTCGGGTAAAATGCTGAATTCTAACAAATATTAAGAGGAGTACTGCAAAAAACAGACAGATTCTACCTATGAAATCACCGTGCTGGGAATAAAAGGTTTCCCTTTTTAATAAACTTACATCTCCCGAGAGTATTGCTTTATTCCACCAATTTGTTTGAGCAATAATTTCACCCTTGGGGTTGATATGAGCCGAAATTCCATTGTTGGCTACCCTAATATATGCTCGTCGGCCTTCAATGGCACGAATCTGACTGTAATGAAAATGATATTGGTATCCTGGTGTGTTCTTCCACCAGCCATCATTTGTAATCATACAGATAAATCCGGGTTTGGGCGGAACTCGCCTGGCGCAGTAATCTCCAAATATGGATTCAAAACATACAATGGGAGTTATTGCAACAGAGTCTTTTGTATAAAAATAGGAGGTACTATTTCTATTGCTGTAAGTGCCTTGATAACCACCAATTTTCAGTGCATAGTCATTTAGAAATCCCAGGTAACGATTAAAAGGGATGCTCTCGAAAAGAGGCACCAGCTTTGTTTTGTGATAGAAAGCAGTCTTGTTATCCGATAGGAATAAAGCCGAATTATAGGATTCTTTTTTGCCATCGTATTTTCCTTCACTCTGTACACCTATCAAGAAATTGGTATTAGGATATTTATTTTTTAATGCGAGTAAGCGCCAAAAATAAGAGGATTCATCGACCTTGTTTTCGTTGATGTATTCCAAAATTAGGGTTTCAGGACCAAGAAGATAGTCTGGATGTAAAATATCGCACACAGAATCTGCCTGAGATAGGAAAGTGGAAAAATGTTCTGCTTCCTTCTCCGAAACAAATTTTTCGGTGTATGGATCAAGATTGGGTTGGATCAACGCAAAGCTCTTGCTTGCTATTTTTATCTCCGGCTGATGATACAGGAAAAGAGAGTAAGTGTAAGGAAAAGCAATGAGCAAGAGAATCCCAATGATTTTTGCAGTATTAATTTTTCTAGCTTTTACAAATGTAGCGTAGCAGGCAATATTCACGAGGATGATCCATAAACTACCACCTCGTGTGCCTGTAATTTCGTACCATTGCATCCATTTTGGTGCAGAGGCAAAAGCATTGCCTAAATTCAGCCAGGGAAATGCCAAATCCCATTGTGTATGGAAATATTCAAAGCCCAACCAAATAATCAGGAACGGAAAGAGAATAGATATTTTTAATGTTTTTCTAGTTTGACTGATCATCCAAAAAATCAGTGCAAAAAGTAATGCATTCAGGATGATGATGAGGATAACTCCCATCAGCTGTGCTTTTCCCACCCACCAATAGCTTAGTGTATTCCAAATCAGAAAACTGATAAAGGAATAATTAAAAATCAGGTAAGCATTTGAATGATTTTTTAGTTCATTCTCAATAATCAGCAAGGGAATCCATGCTATAAATATTAAAAAGAAAAGATAAGGCAGGCAAAAAGATGCCGCCAACAAAAGTCCGGATGCAATGGACAGCAGAATGTTTTTATTCACGATTTATCGATGTGTTAGATTTACACCGACTAAGATAAGGATTATAGATGCGATTTGAATAATGGAGATATGGTCGCCACCAATTACAATTCCCCAAAAAATAGCAACAATAGGAATGATGTAGGCGATAGAAGCCGCAAAAACATGCGATGATTTTTTAATAAGTTGATTGTAGAAAATAACTCCGGCAAAAGTTAATATTGCGAGTAATCCGAGCATTATTGTACTGTGAACAAAGGTTTCGGAGGCAAGTGGTGCACTTAAATCTGTAGAAATAAGGAAGCATCCTGCCATAGGACCTACGAATAAAAATGCTAAGGCCGCAATTTCTATGCCTGTAAGTTTTGGTAAAGCAAAGCTTACTATATTAATACTAATAGCAACAGAAAGAATGGCCATGAATACATTGAATATTCCCCAAAAATAGGAGGTCCCAAAAGAATCGCCAAAAAAGCTGATTGCCAAAGTTCCTGCAAAACCCAGTAAAATACCTCCAATAATTTTTTTGTTGGTTTGTGCTCTGAAGAATAGGATGGCTATCAGCAGCGTAATCATGGGAAGCATTGCATTTAGCATGCCTGCAACCGATGAATTAATTAGAGTTTGTGCTTTAGCAAAGAAATAGGAAGGACCAATATTTCCTGTAATTCCAGAAAGGATCAAAGGAATTATATTATCCTTTGATAGCTTTTTGTAATGTTTGAAAATTAAAGGAAGAAATAAGAGAAATGTGACAAATATCTGCAAGGCTGCAACCTGATTATGACTGTAGCTTTTTAAAGCAATTTCTCTTAAGATATAGGGACTTCCCCAGATGAAAGACACTAAAAGTAGAAGTGCCCAGTTACTATTTTTATTGCTTAATGCCATTCTTGTAATATCGAAAGATTGATGATGAAAATTATGCTTCCTCTTCCTCAAAAGCCTTGTACTTGGCTGTTAAATCAGAAATCAACTGACTAAAAGTTGTTATGGCAGCAATAGTTTCTTTGGAGATTTCTTTTTGTTGTAATTTCAACATCAAAATACCATATAAGGCAGTGAGACAAACTTCAATATCGTTGTTTTTCCCAGTCGCTTGTGCCTTTTTTCGGAATTCAGTGATATTACCAGCAGCTTGCTGAAAAAATCCCAAATAAGCCTGATCCTTTTTTTTATCAATTAAATACAAATGGAAATCATAAAGCTCATTGACATTGTTCTGCAAAATTTGAAGATGTCCTCTTTCTTCAATTTTTTCAATTTTCATCATTTCAATCAGGTTTTCGTACCAATCACGAATTTCCTGATAGGTTTCTTTTGGTTGTTTAAATTGTTGAATAATTTGTTTATCCAAAATCTCAATATTAAACTGGTAGGCTCTGATCATATCTTCTACCTGCCACATATATAATATGTATTCAGCTAAATTTGTTTTCTTTTTTTCCTGTGCTATAATCATGTCTGGTATTCTATTTTTTGATGATGAAATAGTTTATTGTTTTAACTTATCGATGAGTCGTCTGTCATGCTTTGTTGGTCTTCCGCTTCCTCGCTGGCGTTGTTCAAATCCAAATTGCTTGGTTGCATTTAACAGGTCTAACTGATCCTGCGCTGTTACATCTTCAACAAAATCAACAGCAAACTTTGCACCCATTCTTTTTCCGGAAATGGCCTTCACTTTATAGCTTCGGATAATAGGGGATAAGCGAAGATCAATTTTTTCATTCATTCGTACTTCTCTGGATGGTTTTACGGAAACGCCATTAATACTAACTTTTCCTTTTTTGCATGCCTCTGAAGCTAAGCTACGGGTTTTAAATATTCTTACTGCCCAAAGCCATTTGTCTATTCTTACTTTCTCATCCATGGCAATTGTTCTAATAGAAATTATTTAGGCTCTTTTTTTGTGTTGTATGCAGTCATGGTTCTTTGAATTCCAATTGTACTAATTCCTTTTATCATGTTGATGCAAATTTTATACAATTTGGGAAGAAGTTCTGCTTCTTCGGGAGTCCATTCGCTCAGAACGTAATCAATCTGCTGTCCTTTTTGAAAATCAGCACCAATTCCAAATCGAAGGCGTGCATAATTTTGATGTCCTAAGGTTTGATTGATATGTTTCAGACCGTTATGACCTGCATCGCTTCCCTTCGAACGCAGTCGCAGGGTTCCCAGAGGTAAGGCAAGATCATCCACCAGAATCATCATGTGTTCTACTGGAATTTTTTCCTTTTGCAGCCAATAGTTTACAGCTTTCCCACTCAAATTCATATAAGTGCTTGGCTTAACCAAAATATAAGTTCGACCTTTAAATTTATATTCGGCCATTGCCCCATATCTGGCATCCTTGAATTCAATGGACGCAGTTTCCGCAAGAGCATCTAGTATTTTAAATCCTATGTTGTGTCTGGTGTTTTGATATTCGGCACCAATATTACCCAGACCCACAATGAGATATTTCATTTGTTCGTAATTTTCAATATTATTGGAGAATTTTTTAATTCTCAATAGTTTCTTCAGGAATGAATTCATAACAATCTCAAAGTTAAATTATTTAGAGAAATAATTATAACGAAGTACTATAGCTTAATATTCCTGGTAATAGAATTAAAAAAACCTCCCAAGCCTTTACAGAATGGGAGGTTATATTTTTTACTAAAAAAGGAATTATTCTCCTGAAGCCATTGCAGCAGCACGAGCAGCTCTGGTAAGCTTAACTTGAACAACTACAGCATTTTTAGCATTGACTATTTCTAAGTTTTCGTAAGAAAGTTCTCTTACTTGAATACTTTTACTTAGACCAAGTTCGGTAACATCGATTGGTAAGTTCTCTGGAAGATCAGCCATTAAAGCTTTCACTTTAAGTTTTCTCAATCCTACAGCTAGTTTACCACCAGACTGAACACCTATTGCAAAACCTTCAACTTTGATTGGAATTTCAACTTCAAATGCTTTGTCTTCGAATATTTGGAAGAAATCTATGTGAATAGGTTTGTCGGTAACTGGGTGAAACTGAACTTCTCTCATCACACATGAGAATACTTTTCCTTCAACATCAAATTTCACAATAAATACTTCTGGAGTATAAATTAATTTGCTTAAAGCTCTTTCGCTTACAGAAAAATGAATGTTTTCACCACCACCATAAAGTTCACAAGGAACTAATTCTTGCTTACGTAAAGCTTTGGTAGCTTTTTTTCCTAGATCAGTTCTTAATGAACCTTTTAATTCTAAAGTTTTCATTTACTTCAATTTTTGTGCTACTCAACAGAAACTTCAAAGCCCGGTAAAAAAGGCTCGGTTTCTAATCCCATCACACGTTTATAATAGTATTACCTTAAATCGGCGCAAATATAGGAATTATAAAATAAAATTGGAACTGATTGATTGGCAATTATAAACATTAAGAATAGTTTTTGCGAAAATATCAGCAATAGATAACTCTTTAATTTTAGAAGAGTTACTTTTTAAAGGAATAGAATCGGTGAATACTACTTCTTCTAAAGCGCATTCTTCAATTCGTTCGATTGCCGGTCCCGAAAGAACAGCATGGGATGCAATGGCACGTACAGTTTTAGCTCCTTTTTCTTTAAGCATATTTGCTGCTTTGGCAATTGTGCCGGCGGTATCAATCATATCGTCGATAATTACAACGTTTTTGCCATCCACTTCTCCAATTGCAGTCATTTCACCAACAACGTTCGCTTTTTCTCTTGATTTATGACAGATTGCCAGACCTGATTTTAGATATTTTGCGTAAGCATTGGCTCTTTTACTTCCACCCATATCTGGAGAAGCAACAACCAAATTATCTAATTTTAAATTTTCAATATATGGTAGAAGAACCGATGAACCATAAAGGTGATCAACAGGAATATCGAAAAATCCCTGGATTTGATCAGCATGTAAATCCATGGTCATCACACGATCAACTCCGGCTGCCATCAAAAGATTCGCAACCAATTTTGCTCCAATAGCTACACGTGGACGATCTTTTCTATCCTGACGAGCAAATCCAAAATAAGGAATTACAGCACATACTTTATAAGCAGAAGCTCTTTTTGCTGCGTCAATCATTAGTAAAAGTTCCATTAAATTATCCGTTGGTGGATAGGTTGACTGAATGATAAAAACATGTGCACCACGTACGGTTTCTTCGTAGCAAGTTTCAAATTCACCATCACTAAATCTAACAATGCTGGATTCTCCTACTTGCAATCCTGCAGCTGCTGCAATTTTATTTGCCAAATATTCGCTATTTGAACCAGCAAAGATTTTAATTGGGGCTTTCATTATAGTATTATTTATTTATAAATCAGATAACTATTTACTTTGCAAATTTAGGAATTATTGCTTCAAAATACTTTAATAAATATCTCTCTAACAATAATTTTGACCAATCTAATAATCAGTCAATAGCCTGTCTTTAAAATAAAAAAGAAGACATCGTATTGAGATCTTCTTTTTCTGTATTTTTGTTTAAAACTGAACCGTACTATTTGCTCTATCTATAAAGCTTAGTATTTCATCTTTTCCTAGTCCTGTTGATGCCGAACTAATAAAGTAGGGTGGCATTTCTTCCCATTTTTTAAGCATTTCCTGCTCGTATGCTTTCATGTTTTCGGCTAACTTTCGTTTAGTTAGTTTGTCTGCTTTCGTAAAAATGATCGAAAACGGAATTCCATTTATCCCAAGCCATTCCATAAATTCAGAATCTTTTGCTTGTGGTTCGTGTCGGCAATCTACCAATACAAAAAGATTGATAAGATTCTCTCTTGTCTCTATATAATTAAAGATCAATTTTGAGAATCTCTGTCGAGTTGATTTGGCTACTTTAGCAAATCCATAGCCAGGCAAGTCAACCAAGTACCAATCTTTGTTGATTAAGAAATGGTTGATTAATTGTGTTTTTCCTGGTTTTCCAGAAATTTTCGCCAAATTTTTGTGGTCAGTAATCATATTGATTAATGATGATTTTCCAACATTAGAGCGTCCAATAAACGCATATTCTGGTTTATTGGCTTTCGGACATTTCGTCACATCCGAGTTAGACATTAAAAATTCGGCTTTCGTAATATTCATGTGAATTATATTTTCGCAGGCAAAGTTAGACAGATTCTTAAATTATCCGAAATTCGATCGCATTTTCTTGATCGGAAGCATAATTTAGAAAAAGAAAAAAGAAAACCTCTTTTCAAAGGAGCGAAAAGAGGTTTTTTTGCTTTTATATTAATGTTTACTTTATATATACTTCCAGAACTTGTGTTTCTCCATCAGGATGTAAAGTAAATTGATCCAGAGATGCAGGAATTAATACTGTCTCCCCTTTGCTTACATTTAATTTTTCTCCATTACTATACTCAATCTGAAAATCACCTGTTATACACATATAAATGACAAAGGAGTCTAATTCTAGAATATTTATATTAATGCTCTTGTCGAAGTTGAGCAAGTTGGTAGTGAAATAGGGACAGCGAATCAATTCAGCACTTTTATTGATCTCTGTTTGATAATTAGTTTTGTATTTCTTTTCAAAATGATAATCAATTGCATCAACAGCGAGATCAGTATGCAATTCTCTTGAATTACCCTGTTCGTCTGTTCTGTTCCAATCATAAATGCGATAGGTGACATCTGAGGTTTGTTGAATTTCAGCCAATAGAATTCCTTTGCCAATAGCATGTATTCTTCCTGCCGGGATGAAAAAACAACTTCCCTTTTTTACTGGTTCACTGTTCAGTATCTCCTCCAGTTTTCCTTCCTCTAGCTTTTTTATATAGGTATCCTTATCTACTTCCTGATTAAAACCGACAATAAGTTCAGAGCCTTTGTCTGCTTCAATTACATACCACATTTCGGTTTTTCCGAATGCGTTATGTCTTTCTTTGGAAAGTTCATCGTCTGGATGTACTTGGATTGAAAGAACATCATTGGCATCGATGAATTTTATTAGGAGAGGAAATTCTATTCCAAATTGATCATACACCTTGTCTCCAATCAGGTCGCCCATGTATATCTCAATTAGTTCGTCAAGCTTATTACCTGCAAGTTTACCATTGCAGACTTCTGAAATATCTCCTTCGACACCAGAAATTTCCCAACTCTCACCTGCATTAGGAAGTGGTGAATACTCCTTGTTTAAGACGGTTTTTAATTTACTTCCTCCCCAAATTTTGTCTTTCAGTATGGGTGAAAATTTTAATGGATACAAACTCATTTTCTATACGATTAATTATTTTGATTGACGTTCTTAGCTCTATTAAATACTCTAAAATTCATAATCTATTACTTTCCGATCAGTAGCCATCTCTTTTATTACAGAAACAGCTTTAATATGTTCTGCATGATTAGCATAAGCGTTAATTGCATCCAGATTCTCTATCTCTATATTTACAATAAAATCAAACGATGCTTCGGTGTGTAGTTTATCGAAACCAAGTTGGAGGGATTTAATTTCCGGAATTGTTTTATCCAAACCATCAAAGGCTTTTTTTAGTCTCTCGTAAAAGTTTTCCTTTTCAAGCTCCGACTCAAAAGTCTTAAATTTAAACATCGCGATATGCTTGATCATTTTATTTCTTCTTTAAATAATTACTAACTTTCCAGCCGAAATTAGTACAAAAATATCAAATTTGAATTAAACATCTAAATATCATACAACATGTTGATTATTGGAATTGCCGGAGGAACAGGATCCGGGAAAACTACAGTTGTCAGAAAGATCATTGAAAAATTACCACAAGGCGAGGTGGCTGTTCTGCCTCAGGATTCCTATTACAGGGATAATGCAGATATGCCATTGGAAGAACGTCAGGAAATAAATTTCGATCATCCGGATTCTATCGAATTTGAACTTTTGGTGGAACATCTAAAAAAAATAAAAAATGGAGAGTCAATCAATCAACCGATCTATTCTTATCTAACTTGTTTGCGTTCTGAAGAAACTATTAGTGTAGAACCTAAAGAAGTGGTAATTGTGGAAGGGATATTGGCACTCACTCAGCCTGAATTAAGAGATTTAATGGATTTAAAAGTATTTGTTGATTGTGATGCGGATGATCGTTTAAATAGAGTTATAAAAAGAGATATTATCGAGCGTGGAAGATCCGTTGAGAAGGTTTTAAACAGATATGAAAAGACTGTAAAACCTATGCATCTTCAATTTATTGAGCCAACCAAACGTTATGCCGATATCATTGTTCCTCAGGGCGGTAATAATGTGGTTGCGATTGATATTCTTACGCATTTTATTGAGAAAAACCTTATTGTAAGAATGTAAGCAAACAGGTAAAAATATTTAATGGGGGATGCTTTGTTGGCATTCCCTTTTTTTATAACTTTTGACTTTCGTTTATGATAAATCTTAATCATGCTAAATCAGATTAATGCGGAACGTTTGTTGTTTATTGATATTGAAACAGTTTCCGGCACAAGCTCAATGGAGCAGCTTTCTCCAAAATTGCAGGAATTATGGGAGAAAAAATCTAGTTATTTTCGATCCGAAGATCAAAGTCCGGAAGATGTGTACCAGCGGGCAGGTATTTATGCCGAATTTGGGAAGATTGTTTGTATTTCAACAGGAATGATAACAAAGAAAAGTAGTGTTCGCAAATTTAAGGTGAAGTCATTTTATGGAGATGACGAAAAACAATTACTAGAAGAGTTCGCTGCTATGCTCGATCGTTTTTGCAGTAAGCCAAATCGTAATCTTTGTGCACATAATGGTAAGGAGTTTGATTTTCCGTATATCGCGCGCCGAATGCTGATCCATGGAATTGCACTTCCTGACATTTTAGATATTGCTGGTAAAAAGCCATGGGAGGTTCAATTTGTGGATACTATGGAGTTGTGGAAATTTGGAGACTATAAGCATTACACTTCGCTTGCACTATTGTGTGAGATATTTGGAATTCCAACTCCTAAAGATGATATTGATGGTTCTATGGTTGGAGAGGTGTACTGGAAAGAACACGATACGGAAAGAATTGCTATTTATTGCGAAAAAGATATTTTGGCTACAGCTCAAGTTTTTCTTAGATATAAGGGAGAGGATCTTATTCCATCTGAAAATTTTGAAAGAATATTGTTGTAAAGCTTTTGGTATTATACAATAAATTGTGTTTTTTCGTGTTAGCTTTAAGAATAATTTCTAATTTGAATTATTCGAATCCAATAATCAAAAATATAAACTAAAAGATTGAATTAATGAAATATTCCTTGTTTAATAAACTTTCCATAGCAGTTACTATTCTTGGTAGTTTAACTTTTTTTTCCTGTGGAAGTAGTGGCGGAGGAGATAGCGAAGAAGTGTTTGAGTTTAAGTCGTCTGATTTAACCAATAGATATTGGTATGCAAATCCTTACTTGTCGAAAGAATATAATTACGATGATGCCTTGATTGTCTATCGTTTTGAAGGAGGAGGTGTTCTTAAAAAACAGGATTTTAGTGGTAGAAGAGATGAGCTTGTAGGTTCGTGGAGTTTAAGTGATAATGAATTGATAATTGAGGATGAATCAATCTCGGCAACGAACAGACAAGAATGGTTTGTTCAAAACAAGTCAACCAGCAATTATCTTAAATTGAATAGTGCAAGTGGAACTCGTGAATTTTTTGCGAATATCGATAATTTAAATGATGTTTCAGCTGATGCTTACGTGGTAAATGACGTTCGAGTGGTAAATAATTCTAACGAATCTGCTTATCGAATGGAGTATGTTGTATTTGGAGAGAAACTTTCACAGGTTAGTGTATTACCTGATGCTAATACAACTATTCAATTGGAGGATTTTAAGGACTATCAGGGCAAAAAAGTATATTTACTGCAGGAGCAGGATAGAGCGAATTATTTTGATCAGTTTATGGGAGGTCAAAAGATTAAATTCTATTTGCAAACAGATAGTGGAGATAAATATAAATTGGAAGATCAACTCTACGACGGTGATATCAAAGCGTTGGATAATATCTCGATTACAGCTACTCATGCAAGTGGAAGCGGTAATGTAACCATTGATTGGAAAGCTGTTGATGAAGATGAGATTTACTACTACGTGGAAATATTAGATAAGAATAAAAATGAATATGCACCAAAATTCAGAAGTACACGCCAACCAGCTACTGCAGGTGAAGATAAATCTTTGGTAATTGATAATTCTGTGGCATATGAGTTGAATCAATTAGCTGAATTACCAGTTGGCGAAGATTATTTTGTGAAGATTACAGGTATTAAGTATGAAGATGGAATTGATGCCAATAATAGTTCCAATAAGGAAATGAATATTCAGGCTATGACACGTTTTGTTTTTAAAGCAGGTCAGTGGTAGAAAATAGAAATGAGTTTATTATTGCTATCCCGAAGTTAAAGTGATTTCGGGATTTGTTTTTGAGAGTAATTCCAAAATATTTTTATTGCCGCGAATTGATTAAAGAGAATTGCTATTGTTCTCTATCAATCTAAAACAAAATATTCAATTGTTTTTACCAGTAATTTGGGTTGTTCTGCATGTACCCAATGTCCTGAATTAGGTATGGTAGTTATTTCAGCATAGGGGAAAATAGTCCTAATTAAATTATGATCGTTGTCGGTAATGTAATTAGATTTTGCACCTTTAATAAATAAAATAGGAAAGCCTGTAATTCCCCTTCCGTTGGCAAATTTTTCTCCATCCATACCATCCATAATCTGAGGGAGAAATTTACTTATGGTCTGAATATTTAATTTCCAGATAAGATCTTTGTACTCATTGCGTTTCAGGTTTTTTAATAAAAATTGGCGTACTCTTTCACTACTGATATTTTCAGCCAATTTGTTATTGATTTCGGTTCTAGTCTTAAATTTTGATAAATTGAAATTAAGTATTGTCGAAACAATACACTGATGATCTATGGTTTGTGGAGCGTAATCGGAAATCTTGCTATAGTTTTTAGGAGCAATATCTACAACCATAAGACTACTTACCCTTTCGGGATAATCTGCCGCAAAAAACATTACTGTTTTTCCACCCATTGAGTGCCCTAACAGGATTGCCTGTTCTATATGCTGACCATCCATGAATTCCCGTAAATCTTCCTTTAAATCAAGGTAGGTATGAGAATTAGAGTGTGGGGAACTGCCGTGGTTTCGTTGATCAATCAGGAATACTTCAAAATTCACTGCTAATTCTTTTGCAATACTAAGCCAATTGTCTGATGAACCGTATAATCCATGGACGATTATAAGTGGATGTCCTTCTCCCAGTTTTCTGTACTTGAGTTTCATGGTTATCAGTATTTAATTCGAATAATAAAGATGTTTGAATCCTAAAAACTACTTAAGGTTTTGTTTTGAGTGGAACTAAAAAGGATGCAAAATAGCATCCTTTAATATGTTTTTATGAAATTTAATTTGTTAGCAATTAATTTATTTCAAACATCTGCGATACATCTGGATGGTATTCTCCAATCCAAAATATAAGGCATCGGAAATAAGTGCATGACCGATAGAAACTTCTGCCAAATTCGGAATGTTTTGATTGAAATAGGTCAGATTTTCCAAATTCAAATCATGTCCGGCATTAATTGCTAATCCCAATTCATCTGCTCTTTTTGCAGCAATTACAAAATCATTAATGGCAGCCTCTTTGTCTTTAGGGTAATTGGTAGCATATGGTTCTGTGTATAATTCAATTCTATCTGTTCCGGTGGCAACAGCTCCTTCGATATTTATTAAATTTGTATCTACAAAAATCGAAGTTCTAATTCCTGCAGCATGAAATTCTTGAATAATATCGATCAATAGTTCTTTGTTTTTGACAGTATCCCAGCCCGCATTGGAAGTTAAAGCTTCCGGAGGATCGGGAACTAAAGTAACCTGATCGGGAACCACTTCTAAAACTAAATTCATAAATTCTCTGTTGGGATAACCTTCGATATTAAATTCAGTAGTAATCAAGGGTTTTAAATCTCGTACATCCTGATATCGAATGTGTCTCTCATCGGGGCGAGGATGAACAGTAATTCCTTCTGCTCCAAATCTTTCACAGTTTATTGCAGCTTCACAAACATTAGGTGTATTCCCACCTCTGGCGTTTCTTAATGTTGCAATTTTGTTTATATTTACACTTAATCTGGTCATTTTATAAAATCTTAATGAATAGAACCTCAGGTAATAGATCTTACTAAATTATGCTTGTAAGTGTTATTCCCTGATGCAAAATTAAGAGTAATTCCGTGAAAATAGATACGTATGATTGCAAAAGATTTAATTTCTGATGTTGTTCCAGTACTGAGGGAAACAGATACGGGTCTTCAGGCCTTGAATTGGATGGAGATTTTTAGGGTGTCTCATCTCCCAATTGTGAAGGATGATGAGTTTCTTGGGCTGATTTCCGATAACGATATCTATGATTTAAATAAAGCTGAGGAAGCAATCGGAAAACAGAAATTATCTTTGTTTAGCCCTTATGTAAAGGCTGATTATCATATTTATGATGTGATTGAAATAATTTCCCGACTAAAACTTACTGTAATACCAGTTTTGGAAGATGAAAAAACCTACTTGGGTTTAATAACTTTAAATGATTTAATGCAATATATAGAAAGAATATTTTCCGTTCGCGAACCTGGAGGAATAATTGTCTTAGAGCTAAATTCGGTAGATTATTCATTAAGTGAAATATCAAGAATTATAGAGGGAAATGATGCTAAAATTCTTAGTTTGTATGTGAAATCATCTACTAATTCACGGAAAATTGAACTCACCCTTAAAATAAATAGAACCAATCTAACCTCAATAATCCAGACTTTTCTTCGTTATGATTATACGATTACCTCAACTTACGTTAAGGAAGATGATATGAAAGATATGTTGGAGGATAGATATAATTCCTTTATGCGGTTTTTAAACATTTAAAATTAAAGACCTTCTCTTTCGGGGGCTTTATTCTTGTAGCAAGGCAGAATCCTTTATCTTTGTGAAGTTTTTATCCATGTATCGTTGATGAATAGAGAATATTATCCATGTGTTAAGTGAAATTATAATAATCGATGATACTTTCGAAAATTTTAATGAATTCAATTTTTGTGTCCAATTTTGTTTGAATTTTATACGTTAGCTTGAATCCTGATTCTAATACTCAAAACTATGAAGATAGCACTGTTTGGTAAATCGTTTAATGAGAGTTTTATCGATAGTTTCAAAATGATGTTTGATGTCTTTTCGCAAAATAATGTGGAAGTACATATTTACGAGCCTTTCTATGACTTTCTGATTCGGGAGGTGAATTTCAAGCCACCTGTGAATGCAAATTTTTCAGGTTACCATGACTTGGACAAGGAGGTTGCCTATTTTTTAAGCATAGGAGGAGATGGAACTTTTTTGGATGCGGCAACTATAGTTCGGGATTCAGGTATTCCATTAGTAGGAATTAATTGTGGAAGGCTGGGTTTTATGGCAGATATCGCACAAGATGAAATTCCTCAGGCTTTGGAAGATATATTTGATAAGCAATATTCCATTGAAGACAGAAATCTTTTAGAATTGATTACTTCGCAAAATGGATTGTTTGATGAGTTTAATTATGCTTTAAATGAATTTACGGTGCATAAAAAGGATTCTGCATCTATGATAACCATTCATACTTACATCAATAATGAATATTTGAATTCGTATTGGGCGGATGGATTAATTATTGCCACTCCTACTGGTTCTACAGCATATTCTTTAAGTGTAGGTGGCCCAATTCTGATTCCTAACACTCAGAATTTTGTTATTTCTCCTATATCTCCACACAATCTGACCGTTCGCCCAATTGTAGTTCCAAATTATCATGAAATCACGCTTCGAGTAGAAGGACGTTGTGATTCTTATTTGGCATCACTTGATTCTCGTTCGGCTAATTTTGAAGCTTCGGTTGAACTAAAAATACGGCGATCGGAGTTTCAAATTAAAGTTTTAAAATTAAAAACACATAGTTTTTATGGGACTCTAAGGAATAAGCTAATGTGGGGCGTTGATAAACGTAATTAACAATCTAATTTGTATAGTTTTTTATTTTAACAAAATTTAACGAGAGTGTTGTTTTATTTTTTCTCTCGATCAAGGTTTTTTAAGATTATATGTTACTTTTGTAGCTTGTGAATGAATTTAGGGCTAGTGTATCCTAATCAAATCAACGGTTGTAGAGATTTGAGCATGAATTTTAAATTCGCTTGAAAGGAGAGAAATACAAACTTGTTTTCATGTATAAACTGATTTTGGGAATACTGTTGTTCGGAATAAGCAGTTCAGCATTTTCGCAAACCAAAGCAGAATTAGGAATCTTTGGTGGTGCTGCGTATTATATGGGAGATATAAATCCTCAAAAACATATGTACTCAAGTTCAGTCGCATTAGGAGGGATTTATCGATACAATTTTAATTCCAGATATTCTCTACGTGCAAGTATGCTATTCTCAGGCTTAAATGGCAACGATTTAGATTTTAAGAATACTTATCAACAAACCAGAGGAGCTTCGTTTAATACTGATGTAGTTGATCTGTCTTTACAAGTAGAGTTTAATTTTCAATCTTTTTGGGCTCCGAGAAAAGCGAAATCTAAAAGGGTAGTTCCATACTTAACATCAGGTATTGGATATATTGCTCCAAGTAGCACAAGTTCGTCGTTCACAATTCCTATTGGTTTAGGATTTAAAACTAATGTAAAAGGTCGATGGACAGCTGCATTGGAATGGAGTTTTAGAAAAACTTTTACTGATGACTTGGATCATCTTGATGATCCGAATAATTTTAAGGAAAGTAATTTAATGCACAATAACGATTGGGCATCCTTTTTAGGAATCATGATTAGTTATAAGTTATTTCCAGATAATGAGGAATGCCATTCTTATGATCGCTTTGTAAAATAATATATGTCATTTAAGGATAAGATAATAAAAGAAAAACTACCAAGACATCTAGCCATTATTATGGATGGAAATGGTCGTTGGGCAAAAATGCGTGGAGAACATCGTATTGTTGGGCATCAGAATGGCGTAGAAGCAGTTCGGCAAACCGTGGAAGGAGCCGCAGAACTAGGAATATCTTTTCTTACTTTATATGCTTTTTCAACCGAAAACTGGAAACGTCCGCAAGATGAAGTTTTGGGTTTAATGTCCTTGTTGGTGGAGGCAATTGAAAATGAGACTCCAACTTTAATGAAGAATAATGTACGTTTAAAGGCTATAGGTGATTTGAATAGTTTACCAGCTGAGGTAATCGAAAAGCTAAATAGCACTATATCCAATACATCAGTAAACACAGGATTAACGTTGGTGTTGGCATTGAGTTATAGTTCCCGCTGGGAAATTCTTGAGGCTGTGAAGAAAATAACCGATCAGGTGAAAACAGGAAAAATTCAGACTGAGGATATTGATGAAACTGTTTTTTCGAAAAATCTAACAACTGCAGAAATACCTGATCCGGAATTATTGATTCGCACTAGTGGCGAAAATAGAATAAGTAATTTTCTTTTATGGCAAATTGCATATTCCGAATTGTATTTTACCAATCTTTTTTGGCCTGATTTTACCAAAGAAGAGTTGTATAAGGCTCTCGTTGATTATCAGAACCGAGAACGAAGATTTGGTAAGATAAGTGAACAAATTAAAGATAATTAGGCAATAACCATTATAATCGAAGTAATGATTAAAAGATTAACTTTCATATTTACTCTATTTATTAGTATCAGTGCATTAGCACAGGAATCCGATACCATTTATAATCCGAAGCTATATTATGCTTCTCCTGTGAAATACGAACTTGGTGGTGTCTCTGTTACAGGAGTGAAACATTTAGAGAGTAATGTTCTGGTTCAAATATCTGGCTTACGTGCAGGTTCAAATATCGATGTCCCTGGAGAGAAGGTAACGAAGGCAATACAGAAATTATATAAACAAGGTTTGTTTTCAGATATTCAGATTACTGCTACAAAATTGGTGGGTAAGAAGATTTATCTGAATATTTATCTTCAGGAGCGGCCGCGTCTTTCAAGTGTAAATTATAATGGTACTTCGAAAAGTGAAACTACTAAGTTGAAGGATCGATTAAAATTGATGAAAGGAGTTCAGGTAACTGATTTTATGATTGCAAATACCGAAACGATCGTAAAGAACTACTTTAAGGAAAAAG
>Ga0209013_10001895_pt1 | contig 19261 bp, 21 predicted proteins | sample Cruoilmetagenom2_FD_187291 | JGI IMG/M metagenome (GOLD analysis project Ga0209013, IMG submission 187291) | Oil polluted marine microbial communities from Coal Oil Point, Santa Barbara, California, USA - Sample 2 (SPAdes) (version 2) | ecosystem: Environmental > Aquatic > Marine > Oil seeps ...
AACTCCAGCTAAGCCGGTCAATAAGCTAAAAATATGATTGAACTTTGTAAGCATATTTAATTCCGATTAGAAAATACGTTTTATGTCGAACGTCTATCTAACAGTTTAGTATTATTTTTATCATTAAAGTAGCGCACTGAAATGTCCGCAATGGAGATAAATAAGAATTATTCTTAATCAATGCAAATATCCGGTTTAGGTCATTAGTGTAGACCTCTAAAAATCTCCAAAATCTCTTATAATTGGCTATAATAAACATTCTTGCTCAAAATCTCAGGTCAACCCATGTGCGGTGGTGTTCGATACAACTCAGTAAAAGTTTATTTCCCCAATCCCAATGCACAACTGCCTATTCTTATGAAAGATGGCAATATTTCACTATTGCCTTGGGGAAGAAGAAAAGAACAGGAAGGTAATTTACCTCTGGGCGGCTGGGCAAGGCTAGATTCAATCAATAAAGGCAAGTGGAATAATGTCCAGCCAACACCAGTGAAAATTGCAGTCGATGCCTTTATGGAAAAAGACCACAATAAGAATTCACACTGGTTTGATTTAGAAGAAGGTCAATTTATTCAGGGATTGGTAGCGCATTATAATGATGAAAAAAGAATTTACGTGGTGACTGTGGAACCTGATGCTTTGACCAGACAGATTCACGACCGATGGCCGAGGGTTATTTAGGAGTATTAGACTGATCTGGTTTCAGTCGATAAAGTACCCTAATTCCGCCTTTATCAGTAAGTTCTTCATTTATGTCAAAGAGCCCTGTTGCTAAAGTCATGGCCTTTAGTGTTTTATGGCCTAATTTATCCTTTAACTCATTTTTTCCCGGTTTTATGCTGCCAGCCACTGAGCTTAAGATATCAAAACACCAAATTTTCCAATTTATAGATTGAAAAGTATTATTGAATTGCCTATCCTTAGATACGAACTCAATGAAAAAATTCAGCATTAAATATCAGATTTTACTGATCACCATGATGCCGGTGTTTCTGATTGATTCAGTGCTCACCTTTATCTACATCAACAGCAGCATCAACTGAAGCAAACCATCTGTAGTATGCCGATAAAAGGTTTACAAGGCAGAATATCGTGGGCAGTATTACTGACATTATTGGAACTACTATTTTGTAATTTTTTGCTCTTGTTGCAAATTTTTAAATGCCACTATTTTAAATCAGTTTTCCTCGACACCAGCAACTCAAAACTAATTGATATTATGAAATACCTTATACTATTACTTCTTATTCTTTTATTTAATAGCCCCTATGCAGGGGATAAATTTGTCAAGATTAGTCCTACAGGATTGGAAGTATCAGATTCAGCTTTCAAGTGGTCATGTGTTAAACATAATGTTACTGGGCAGATATGGGAAGTTAAAACCAGGGCTAATAAAGATGATTCCTATACCTTCGATAATGCCTCTGATTATGCCCGTCAGATTAATAAGAATAAATTATGTGGTTATTCTGACTGGCGTGTGCCCAGTATTAAAGAACTCAATAGTATTTCAGATAAAAACACTTATAAACCTGCGGTTGATAGAAAATATTTTCCAAATATTCATCCCTCAGATTATTGGTCTAAGTCTTCTTACGCCGAATATTCTGAATACGCATGGAGCATCTACTTCTACAATGGCTATTTGTACTACTACGAAAAGCAGGATGACTTTTATGTTCGACTCGTGCGTGGTGGAGAATATTTTGATTTCTTTGATTATACCAAGCTGGATGCTTCCGGAAATTCACTACCATCGGATAATACCAACCATGTATGTGTCCGGGATAATCATAGTGGATTAACCTGGGAAGTGAAAACTAGAATTAATAAATATTTAAAATACACCCATAGTAAAGCTATTGTTTCTGCTGACAAAGCAAACCAAACAAATTTATGTGGATATTCAGACTGGCGAATTCCTGATTTTGATGAGCTTATTACACTAATAGATTATAAGAATTATTCACCTGCCATCAAAACCAGCTACTTTCCAAATACCATTTCTTCAAAGTACTGGACCGGGTCTCCAAATGCCAAGTATCCACACAATATATTGAACATCTACTTTTATGATGGTGATTTGAACTACAGCAGCAAGCCAAATGACAGACATGTTCGTTTAGTGCGTGGCAGATAATCTTCTTGCATCCTATTTTTAATAATTTGGGAATGGCTGCTATATGGAGTATAAATAAAATAGCTGTAACTCCTAAAATTACTGCTATAGGTGGTGGATTCAGGTTTATCATTAAGCCATTGCTTTTCTTGAGTATTTAATCAGATATTATTTTGTGTAGTGCTGTCTGCAACACTAAAGTATTTAACAGGACAAGGGGCAGTATAAACTTTAACATTTAAGTTTTCTTTCTACTATAAAATCTCATCATATATTTTATCTCTAATATGCTAAAGCTGACTTTACACAATCATCTCGCCATCGGTATTTTGATTGTTTGTTGCATTTAAATTAATGATATTTTTCAGACTTGCAAATTATTAACTATCTTCTCTCACTCGTCTAACCATAGTATCAAACAGGAGTTGAATTGATTGAGAAGGTTGTTTCCCTTTTAAACTAACAATAATAATAGCTACTGAACTTAAAATCACACCAGGAACAATTTCATAAAGATAATTGCTTAATGATTGACCTGCAATGCTGATAGGAAGATAAATCCAGAGTAAAACAGTAGTAGCACCAATGATAATACCTGCAAGTGCTGCAGAAAATGTCATACGTTTCCAATATAGTCCAAAAACAATCAATGGGCCAAATGATGCGCCAAATCCAGCCCATGCATTACTGACTAATTGTAAAATGGAACTATCACGATTATAGGCTAATCCAATGGCAATCAATGCAACAATGACAACACAAATTCTACTTATTAGAACTAATTCTTTTTCACTGACATTTTTATTTAAAAAAGTCTTGTAAATATCTTCTGTTAATGAACTGGAAGTGACTAATAATTGAGATGATACAGTACTCATAATTGCGGCTAGAATTGCTGCTAATAAAAACCCTACAATTAAAGGATGAAATAAAACTTGAGAGAGTAAAATAAAGATTGTCTCAGCATCATTCAAGCTCAAGTTATTTGCAGAGACGTATGCAATACCAAAGAAACCTGTTGCCATAGCTCCCGTAATTGCTACAATCATCCAACTCATGCCGATGCGCCGTGCAAGCTTAAGATCCTTAACAGTTCGAATGGCCATAAAGCGTACGATGATATGGGGTTGCCCAAAATACCCCAGCCCCCAGGCCATAGCAGAAATAATACCTAAGATGCCTGCATCAGGAATAAAATTAAGCCTTTCGGAATCTACTGCTGCAATTATATTGTGAATAGTAAAATAACCATTAAATTCAACCAATAATGCTGTTGGTACTAATACGAGAGCAATAAGCATGATACAACCTTGCACAAAATCTGTTAAGCTAACTGCAAGAAAGCCACCAAATAATGTGTAAATAACTACGACACCAGCCGTAACAAAAAGACCTAATTCATAACTTAACCCAAAAGATGATTCAAATAATTTTCCACCGCCAACAATACCTGATGAAGTATAAACAGTAAAAAAAATAATAAAAACTAAGGAAGATATAATTCTTAATAACCGGGTTTTATCTTCAAAGCGGTTTTCAAAAAACTCGGGTAAGGTAATAGAATCTGAAGCAAGCTCAGTATACATACGCAATCTGGGGGCAACAATAAGGTAATTTAGGTAGGCACCAATAATCAAACCAATAGCTATCCAGACATTACTTAGACCAGTTAAGTACATTGCGCCTGGTAAGCCCATAACCATCCAGCCACTCATATCCGAAGCACCTGCTGATAGTGCAGTAACGGCAGGTCCTAATTTGCGCCCCCCCAGCAAATAACTTGATGAGTCTTCAGTATTTGTTTTAAAAGCATAAAGACCAATTCCCAGCATAACTAAGAAATAGGCTAATAGAGTGGTAATTGTTCCTGTTTCCATTATGGCCTCTTTGTCTCAGACAATATTTCATAAAAGATCTGTTAGTGACTACATTTTGTAGTATAAGCTAACAAAAAGTAAGGAAACAATAAAAAACCATAAATATTGATCCACTTTTGCAGTGACACAGCACTACATAGCAAGGATCTTGAATGCCCAACAGGATCACTTTTACATGCTTATTGATAATAGTAGTGTTAATTTAAAAATTTAGTAACATATAACCTCTATTTTAGGGGCTTTGAAATTACCGGTTTATGGAAATAATAAGAGAATAGTATTTAACCTGAAATTACCGCAGTAGGTCATTTTCGACATGAAGGTTATTTTTCCTCCACATCCCTAATCTGTTATTTGATGTTCATTCATAATGAATAATTTCAATTTCAAAAATCGCCTATTTTATTTTTTCAGTTTGTATCCATTTTGCTATAGTAATAAGCAATCTATGTCATAATATAGAAAATAATCTGTTCGTATTCTGAGATTGAAAAAAAGTGTTGAGTTAAATTAATGCAAATCCACAAGAAAGATGTCTTGTTATATTTAAACCCTCTATATTTTGAAAATGAGGAAGTTATTAGAAAGTTTGACAAGTGGTATGAGGCACAAAAAACAATTCAAATACGTGCTGCAACTATATTAACTGCATTGTTATACATTATCTATTCACAGATTAATCAAAATTTTGCATCTTCTTTAATACAACCACTAATGACTCAGTTGCAACTGTATATATTACCAATAAGTTTGTTGTTTATTTCTATTCTTACATTTTGGGATAGATTTTATCGTTTAGCAAATATATTACTTGCTGTAGCACCTGTTATGGCAGCAACAGGAAGCTTATTCATAATCATCAATATAAGTGAATTTTATACTTTTCTTCCTGAACTATACCTTATAGTCATTTGGACTTTTTCCATTTCTGGATTACGATTAGCTTATGCATCAATAAGTGCTTCATCAATATTTTTTATCGTGTGCTTTGCGAGCTATTACTTTTTATCTGAAGAAGTATTTCTACCATTACATTTTTTATGGTTATTTTCTGCTTTTTCTTTTGGATTATTAAATGCTTTTCTTATAGAAAAATCAAACGCAAAGACTTTTCTAAAGCAGCTTCAACTTGAACGTATAGCCACAACAGATAAATTAACAGGTCTTTGTAATCGTTCGAAAATTGAAAGTATTATCAATGATGAAATTAATCGTACTAAGCGTTATAAAAGAACAGCATCAGTAGTTGTAGTCGATATAGATCATTTCAAAAGTGTTAATGATAGTTATGGACATCATATCGGTGATATTGTTTTAAAAGAATTTGCTTTGATTCTAAAAAAGGGGATAAGAAAAGTTGATTCTGTTGGTCGATGGGGTGGTGAGGAGTTCATAATAATTCTTCCAGAAACTAATATTAAAGAGGCTGAAAAAGTGGCTGAACTGATTAGAATTAAAGTCGAAAACTTTGTATTTTCAGTCGTTAAACAAAAAACAGGGAGTTTTGGTGTTGCAGAATACATTTATGGTGATAGCGTGCAAAGCATAATCATCAGAGCTGACAAGGCACTATACCAAGCTAAAGAAAACGGAAGAAATCAAACACAAACATTATAATCACTTGTACACATAATAGACAGAAATGAGTCGCTTGAACCAGAACCTCTATCAAAAAGACGCCCTATCGATCTTAGTGATTCACCACGCTGCCAACGTTCCCATATCTCAGCTTTTTGTTCAGCTGAATAATTTATTCGAGTTCTGTATAGCATATTACACTCCATCTTTTTATTTTAAGATAAAGTGTTGCGTTGACCAGTTGAATCCACCTCCCTAAGCCGCCATTCAACATTTTCGCATGACTAACACCCAACAGTAAAAAGCAGCAACTCAGGAATGCCATACTAAGCGGCTTTTTTACGTCCGCTTAAGTCAATTGTTAGATTTATCATGTGTTAATTTACTGTCAGTTGGGGCTTGCTCTCGGGTGTTCATTCCATAGTCTCTAATGACACTTGCTACTCTTAATCGATAATCAGCAAATACCCCGTCACGTCCTTTTTTTTGTGCGAGACGGTGTGTTTCTATGTTTCTCCACTCTTCAATTGATTTTTCATCACGCCAAAACGAAAGAGATAATATTTTTCCTTCTTCCACAAGACTTGAAAAACGCTCTATAGAAATAAAGCCGTCAATGTTTTGCAATAGCGGTTTTAACTCAGCAGCAATGTCTAAATATTCTTGCACTTTTCCATCTGCGGGGAAAACCTCAAAAATCACGGCAATCATATTTCCGTTTCTCCTATATGCGAAATCAGATTTAATTAGTCTACTTTTCCCATTATCAAAAATAGGAAATCGGGAAAAGTGATTATAACAGATTAACCTTGTTCAATATTTATGGAAATACCTTAGTTGGGATAAGGATAGGGAGAATCAGAATTGAGTAGTGATTCACATAACTTCAAATAAAGAATTTTTTTAAACTAATGAAAACTCACTTTCCGTCTACAGCCGCCATTCAGCATTTTTACATGACTAACACCCTGCAGTAAAAAGCAGCAAGTCATGAACGTCATTTAAGTCATGAACAGCTATTTCAATGAAAATTTAGATATTTTAGTGTAATACTGAAATTCCTTAATTATAATAGAATCTTAGTCATATTGATGATAATACTATCCATGTACAACAAAAATTTTAGAATTTTGTTTCTCAATGCTGGTCATTTTTTAACTCATTTCTTCATGTTAATTTTTGCATCTTTGGCGGCACTTCAACTCAGTATTGAGTGGAATATAACGTATGCATCTCTAATCCCTTATGCTACACCAGGATTTATCGCATTTGGAGGCTGTGCCATTATTGCAGGTTGGATTGCAGATAAATGGAATCGTGAGTGGATGATGGTTATTTTTTTTATTGGGATTGGTCTAAGCTCTTTGCTCGCTGCATTATCAAATAGTCCATTTCATATTGCTATCAGTCTTACCTTTATCGGAATTTTTGCAGCAATCTATCATCCAGTTGGTCTTGCAATGATTGTTCAAGAATATGACAAAACAGCTTTTCCCATTGCAATAAACGGAGTTTTTGGAAATATGGGTGTTGCGAGTGCAGCACTTATAACTGGATTTCTTATAGATAATACTGGCTGGAGAAGTGCATTTTGGATACCTGGACTTTTTTCCATTATGACAGGTATCTTTTATTTCATGTTAGTTATAAAAAATGATAAACGTCAATGTGATATTCGAAGAAATACTACAAAAGTTGAAAAAAAACAATTATTACCAATCCCTGGAAATACGCTTAAAAAAGTATTTGGTATAATTATTTTTACTACCGCCATTGGAGGGTTTATTTTTCAAAGTACTACATTTGCTCTTCCTAAGATAATTGAAGAACGCCTTTCAGGCATTGCAGATACTGCAACGATGGTTGGATGGTATACTTTCTTAATCTTTTCCCTGGCTTCCATTGCTCAACTCATCATTGGCTATCTTCTTGATAACCATTCATTACGGTTTATATTTGCGGGAGTTGCTCTGCTTCAAAGTATATTTTTTGCCTTAATGGTTCACCTTAATGGCATTTTAGCTTTAATGATTGCTATTGCTTTTATGTTAGTTGTGTTTGCTCAGATACCAATAAATGATGTTTTAATTGGAAGAATAGTCCATAGTAAATGGCGCAGTCGGGCTTTTGCACTACGGTATGTCGTTACTTTTTCAGTAATGGCATTAACGATTCCTCTAATTGGGTGGATTCATCATTATTCAGGGTTTACTAAGTTATTTGAGATGCTTTCATACGCCGCTTTATTAGTTTTCTTTGCAGTGCTTTTATTACCCAATAATTTGAGCAAAAACACTGTTTAGTATAAGAGGTGACTTAAAATGGAGAAGTGATGGCTTAGTTTCACTTTTTAAGGGCATTAAGTTTGGAGTAACCTTTTCTTAATTGTACCCGGACTATTTTTAAAGCCATTTTTAGTTTTTTGCGTTTTTTCTTGCTGCTTTCAGTGTCTAGTTCAGATTTAATTTTCTTTTCTTTTTTTTCCAGTTCTTTAAGTAAATCAGCTAACGCTTCACAGTGAGATTTTTTGATTTTATCTTTTTTAAAAATCGATTTCAGATCTTTTATTATTTTATTGATTTCCATAATTTCCCCCTTTATAACCCATTAAATATCTGCATTTTTAACCACTGTTTTTGCCATACGTTTGGCAAAATAGTAGATTCGTTTTTGTTTTTCAATAATATCAATTTCAGTGGTATAGGCCGCTATTCTATTAGGTTCATCAGCCACCAGGCGTTCAGCCTGATGTTCAGCAGCAGAACGGGCTAGATTGGCAATATCATCTTTCATATCTATCACCATTTGTGCTACTACTACATTATTTTGCGATACCGCCTGAATAGCACCATCCACGGCTTTATAAACTTCCTCATGAAAATGGGTTAACACCTTGCGAGTAGGCGCACTAATAGTAAAATCGGAAGTGACATGTTCCATACCCAGAGCAACTAAATTAGTTTCAATAGTATCACCGATATTTTCAAGATCACCCACAGCTTCCATTAATTCCAGTAATTCTTCCGTTTGTAAATCAGTTAAGTTCTGTTTACTTATTTGCCCTAAATAATCAACAATTTGTTCATACAACAGGTCGACTTCATCATCACGAGATTCAATTTTACTGATAGTCTTTTTACTGCCATCTAATATGGCCGGCATGATTGTCCTCATCATATCATTGACAATTTCTCCCATATGCAGCACTTCCAGCCTGACCCGATCTAATGCAAGAGACGGTGTATTGATAAGATATTCATCCAGGTATTTTGCCTCAACAACCAAACCTTCTTCTTCAATCGGAGTCGGCTTATCAGGCAGCAGTTTCACCACTAAGGATGCAATTTGAGTGGTAAACCAGATAAAAATAAACGTATTCGCCAGGTTAAATATTGTATGTGCATTGGCTATCTGTCTTGGTGTTTCAGCTCCCAGTTTATCCAGTCCTGTCAGTTCAGGATGGGCTGGAGAAAGATAGCGGACAAAATCAGCTAATTGATCAATAAACATCACCCATAGCAATACTCCGGAAATATTAAAAATCACATGTACGGCAGCAGCTCTGACCGCCTCACGAGGTTTACCAATGGACGCTAGCAAAGCGGTGACACAGGTTCCAACATTTGCACCAAAAGCAAGGGCAATACCTGCTGGTAAGGAGATAAAGCCCTGGCTGGCCATGACAATGACAATACCGGTAGTTGCTGAAGACGATTGTATTAAACCGGTAAAGACTGCTGCCACTGCAATACCAACAATAGGGTTATCCATGCTAATCATCAGATCTAAAAATGGCTGATAAGTTCGCAGCGGCTGCATGGCACTACTCATGACACTCATACCGTAAAAAATCATGCCAAGACCCATTATCATACGACCATAATGTTTGATTTTTTCATTTTTTGGTGAAAATTGCATGCCATAACCAATGGCAATCATTAAAAATGCAGCTTTGGTAACTTTAAAGGCAACAATCTGAGCAGTAATCGTGGTGCCGATATTAGCTCCCATAATCACACCCACTGATTGTGACATAGTCATCAGGTTGGCCGAAATAAAACCCACCACTAACACCGTAGTAACTGAAGAAGATTGAATAACAGCGGTAACAGCAGCACCCGTAGCAGCACCCATAAATCGATTAGAGGTCAGTTTCCTCAGGATAAGTTTCATCTTATCCCCTGCCACCGCTTTTAAGGCAATAGACATTAAATCCATACCAAATAAAAATAATGCCAGACCACCAAACAACTGCATCGTCATAACACCCCAATTCATGTCCTGTTGTACATCGCTTGCAGCGAATACAGAAAATGACATAAATGAAACTGCAAACAGTAAAAACATCTTAGCCATTAATAAAATTTGTTTATGGGCGTTTTGCTGTAACATCATTGGTTTCTCTTAATTTACTATGCATTTGTTCAAAGGGGCGTTGCAATACGTATACGAAGATGGTTATTTAATCAAATGAACGATCCATCTATAATAAATAGAAGCTGCTTTCTAATTATAATAGTATAATTTGTTGTGTGAAACGAGATATTAAGAAAGTAAGTTCATTTATTTTTACATATATACCTACGCTAATTAGTATCCAGCCAATTGGGCCAAAACATAATTTTATCGGAGGTCTGTTTTCATAAAGGATAGGCAATTCAATGACACTTTTCAATCCACTATCCCAAATTAATTAGTTGAATCGTTACGAGAGCGATCAGCAAAAGTAGGCTCCTTGAGCAGAGCTGCTGGAGATTCAAGTCTTTGCAGCCTGTTTTCGAGCAAGTAAATGGCCGCTCTAACTGGAAATAAATCACAAAAGTGAGCAAGCTATTAAATGGCTGTTTTAGGTCATCAAGACCAATTCCCAGATAAAATATTGACAATCTCACGCTATCGGCAGATAATTATCTTACGTTAACGAAAGATAAGGGGTAAGTTATGCAAGCTACAGATATAATGATTCATATTAACGACAATTTGAATAACAACCAGAAACATGATGTTGAATCTCAACTAAGAGGAATAGAGGGGGTTATTGCCCCACGTTTTAATAAAGATCATTTGCTTGTGATTTATTTTAACCTGGATAAAACAAACTCATCTGTTTTGCTTGATAAGGTTCAATCCACAGGCTATCAAGCTCAACTTGTCGGATTATGAGTGTAGGAAATGGAAATAACTAATTATAAAATTGGTGAAGTGGCAAGTAAACTTGCTACTTCAATTCGTACCATAAGATATTACGAAGAAGAAGGGCTTTTAACGTCCATTAGAACACCACGTGGTACTCGTCTTTATTCTGAAAATCACATTGCCCGACTTAAAGTTATTATACGGCTAACAAAACTTGGATTTTCTATTGAAGCAATCAGAAAAATAGCTGAAATTAGAGAAAAGAGTCAAACAGGTGATGAAAGCAGTGTTCAGGTGGAACACCATTTAGAAGCAGTTCTGAGTACTATAGGTAGCCAAATAAAAGAACTTGAGAGAACAAGTCATGAAATTAATGAAGCAAGACAAGTTATCTCTGGATGCAACGGATGTTCTAATACTCCAAGTACCCAAGGATGCCCAGATTGCCCTGTTAGGAAAAAACTCAATGATATTGAGTTATTAAATTTAGTCTGGGATACTGAATTTAGTAACTGACTAGATTAGATGCCAACCATTATAATTGCTGCTATACAGAATTTAAACAATATGGCTGTAGTTCCTAAAACGCTGCTTAAGGTCAACTTGGTTAATTCAGTCTGCTCATTAGCAAATTTTTCAATTAAATTTGCTCGAAATATCGCTTGTCATACCCAAGCTGCCATTCAGAATTTATAAATGTAATGGTAAAAAAACAGCAACTCAGGAACGCAGAGTTATGTGTTGCAGCTTAAAGAGAAACAACTTTATTTGCACAAGGGCCTTTTTGACCTTGGCCAACTTCGAACTCCACTGCTTGACCCTCATTTAGTGTTGCAAAGGCGCCGCCACTTTGGATTTCTGAATGATGAACAAAAAGGTCTTTGCTGCCATCTTCGGGTGTAATGAAACCATAACCTTTATCAGCGTTGAACCACTTAACTGTACCTTTACTCATTTTTTTTCTCATATTATTGGTGAATGATATTAATTTTATCTTCGAATTCACCGGTTCGAACATAAAGTGATAGGTTTCGACAAATACACATAACAAATCGGTAAAAGTCATTGTAGCAGAGTTATGACATTAATTAATGTAGGGTTTTCATGATATTTATAAGAAAAACAACTTTATCAAGCTTAAAGTGTTATTAGATTTTGAATTGTCGCTATCAGGATAATTAAGATTGATTCTCAATTGGTATCAATGGTATCAGCCATTGTCATTAAATTCCTGACGTTTATTTAAAATAGCTCTTAATCTTCTAATAAACGTATCAGTTAGTTTCTTCTTGATAATTAAAAGTTCTAAATCAGTGGCGATTAGTGGCGGTATAAATTGAGTTAACTTGATACAGCTTAACTATTATAATACTCTGTAAAGTTAATTATACCAACGCATACAGATAGAGCTTGAATATATTTGAATCGACTTGAAATAGCGAGGTTAACAGAATGAAAATAGGCACACCTTTATCACCCACCGGCACCCGCGTTCTTTTTTGCGGAGGTGGTGAACTGGCCAAAGAAGTTGTTATTGAGCTGCAAAGACTGGGCGCTGAGGTCATTGTTGTGGATCGTTATGAAAATGCCCCGGCTATGCAGCTTGCTCATCGCAGTCATATTATCAATATGCTCGATGGTGCTGTACTTCGTCAGATAATTGAATCCGAACAGCCTCACTATATTGTGCCCGAAATTGAAGCGATAGCGACAGAGACATTATTGGAGCTGGAAGCAGAAGGATTTAATATCATCCCGACGGCTCGCGCTGCCAATCTGACCATGAATCGGGAAGGGATCAGACGTCTTGCCGCAGAGGAACTGGGAATCAAAACCTCTCCGTTTAAGTTTGCCCAAAGCAAGGAAGAATATCTTGCAGCGGTCAAAGAAATTGGTATCCCCTGTGTAGTCAAACCCATTATGAGTTCATCAGGCAAAGGTCAAAGTACCATACATTGTGAAGATAATATTGAAAAAACCTGGCAATATGCACAGGAAGGCGGTCGTACCGGACAAGGAAAAGTAATTATTGAAGGCTTTGTTGAATTTGACTATGAAATCACGCTGCTGACTGTACGACATGCAGGCGGTACATCATTTTGTGAAGCCATTGGCCATAAACAGATCGATGGGGACTACCGTGAATCCTGGCAGCCGCAGGCTATGAGTCAAAAAGCTAGGGAAAAAAGCATACAAATAGCTCAAACCATAACGGATAATCTGGGCGGCTGGGGACTCTTTGGTGTTGAACTGTTTATTAAAGGCGATGAAGTTTATTTTAGTGAAGTTTCACCCCGCCCACATGATACGGGTCTCGTTACTTTGATTTCACAGGATTTATCAGAATTTGCCCTGCATGCCAGAGCCATTCTGGGTCTGCCAATACCCAATATTCGTCAGTACGGTGCCAGTGCTTCTTCAGTCATACTGGTCAATGGTGAGTCTGCCCAGGTTGAGTTCAGCAATCTGGAAAAAGTCCTGGCAGAACCCGATACCCAGCTTAGATTATTTGGTAAACCCAAAGTTAAAAGTCAACGCCGTATGGGTGTGGTTTTAGCCTTAGGTGACAGCATAGAATCAGCTCGAAATAAGGCCGCCGGGGCATCTGAGCAAGTGATTGTTAACCTGTGATTCAGGATTTCTTTTTACCTGGTTTAACCTGCATCAATTTATCAATTCTACGAATATAATGACGCGTTTCAGGAGGAGTAAAAGGTGAGACCTTATCCCATGTCTTAATCGCATTCGGTTCATCCGTATGCTTTTGTCGCGTTTTCTTTCTGGCGTTTAAAACCCGTTTAAAGCCGGCGTTATAACTGGCAAAAGTAAAATTCAGACGTTCCTCAACTGAAATATCCTTCTTCTTCCAGCGTTTGTAGAGCTGGCGATTATAATAAATTGCTGCAGCGATATTCCAGCGGGGCTCTTCAATTTTACCAAAGCCAGGTTTGTTCTTAGTAATTTCTTTATAGGTTAAAGGCATAATTTGCATAATACCTTTAGCACCGACTGCACTTTTTGCTTTGGGGTTTAAACCAGACTCTGCAATACCCTGCGCTTTAAACCAGCGCCAGTCAAAGCCGGGACCAAAGTAATGCTTGGTGTTTTTTCTGAAATGACGATCGTATTTATTAGTCCAGTGTTTATGTTCGACGTGTTTATGTACACCGGCCATCACCACGGCAGGTAATAGAATTATTATTATCCAGATGAAACCACGCCAGGGCATTAATTCAAGCCCAGACCAATAACGAGTCCTAACGCAGTACCAATGCCTATAAACATTCCCATCAGCATGAGCCCAACTGCTATATTGCCGCTGGCTAATTGTTCCGGAATACTGAAACTAACGATGTGGCTGAATAATTTACAGCCAAACCACATAAAAAAGAGTGTTAAAGCCCCTCCCATACAAGCGTAGAGTACATTAAGAATAATCGGATCAATGCTATCGGTCATACTTCATACCTATTTATTTAACAGATTTATATTTTTAAGGTTAAACAATAAACAAAATGCTTACAAGACAAGATTATAGTTTTAAAGTGCTGCATCACATTCTGTCCCGTTTTTCTCAGAACACTATTTTTTTATCTATTCCAGAAAAGCCAGACCAAGACCAATATTTTCAAGTCGTATGATTTTCATATCCAGTTTTGGTGCTTCAAATGGGGTATCAATTAGCTGAACTTTAACTTCACTACCCACTTCGGGCAATTTTGAGTTGCTGGTAATAAGATAGATCCCGCCATCAGATATATCTTTGGTTACCACTTCAATGGTGCCTGTATCGGGATGACTCAGTTTTACACTGGAAGTCAATTTAGTTCGGATGTACTTTCTCTTTTCATGAATCATAATTAAATTTCGTCATATTATTGGTTTTATAAAGGCTCACCGGGAATGTTTGCTCTCGGGAACACAAGGTTGACTTATTTTTGTTGCGGCTTTTTAGCCACATTATCTCTTAAATACACAGGGCTCACCTGCTCTGCACTCACTAATGCGTTATCAGCCGCTTCCTTAAATGCCAGCCAGGCAATTTCTCTGGCATGGGGGTAGCTATTAGAACCATCAGCGAGTTGTAGGTCAGAAAAATGACATTGCTTTGAAACAGCACTCAATTGTTCAGCATAGACCGACCAGCCATTACCCGTAATCTGCCAGTTTTGATCTGCTTGAATTGACTGTTGCAGCAGAAAAGACTCCAGTTGTTCAGGTTTCAAAACCTGTTCATCCCCCACCAGAGACATAAAGCCATTTTTTAATTCATAAGCCCCAAAATAAATTTCAGCCATTCTGGCATCATTAGCAACCAGTACTTTTTCTACTGATAATTGTCCTCGGTTGCGATAAAAACCCTGTGCAATGGCGGCCAGTGAAGATATTTGCGCTACTTTCAGGTCTGCACCATAAGCGATAGCCTGAATAATACCTGTAGCAACTCTGACGCCGGTAAATGCGCCGGGACCACGACCGAATGCCAGAACATCAACTTGTTTAATATCTAAACCCGCTTCATTTAACACAGAATCAATCATGGGTAAAATAAGTTGAGTATGTTTTCTGGGTGCAATTTCAAAACGTTCTACACAGGAAAAATCCTGTTGATTACCCTGCAGCAATGCCGCCGAACAAGCATTACTGGATGTATCAAGAGCAAGTATTTTCATTCAGCTATTAGCCTTCAGGCAATCATAATTAGCAATAGTTTATTTGATTTTAGCAAGAATATCATTAAAACGCCTCTTTCCAGGGCTAAAATTAATCACTTATTCTTGTTTTTTATACGCATAATATCAAATTTTTCCTGTAACTGGACAAAATCTGTCTCTATAGGCATTTCAGGCAAGCATTGGCGCAAATAATAACCATAATTTTTACTAAAAAGACGGGGATCGGCAACTATCAGAATTCCATAATCATTAATTGCCCGTATCAGACGTCCACTCCCCTGCTTCAAACTCATTGCAGCCTGGGGTAATTGAAATTGATAAAAGCCGTTTTCACCCTGCTGCTGCAGATGATTGACTCTTGCCTGTAATACCGGATCCTGCGGCGATGCAAAGGGCAGCTTATCAATAATGACACAGGATAGAGCTTGCCCTTTGACATCCACCCCTTCCCAGAAACTGCTGGTGCCAAGCAAAATAGTTCTTTGTGTCGTTTTAAATTGATTGATTAACTGCTGTTTGGGGGCATCACCCTGCACCAGCAGATTAAAATCAGTCCTGGATAAAATCTCCCTGGCTTCCTGCATAGCACGATAACTGGTAAAAAGGATAAATGTTTTACCTTCCAGCCAGTTAATTACAGGTATTACAGCACTAATGAGTGATTTTATATACTCCTCATTATTGGGTAAAGGCAGTCCCTGGGGTACATAGAGAACCGCTTGTTGTGAATAATCGAAGGGGCTTTTCAGTTTAATTGCATCACTATTGTTTAGTCCCAGTTGTTCAGAGAAGTAAGCAAATAATGTTTTATCCTGCTTATGGTTTTTTACTGGCTCATGGCTGTTTTCTGGCTTATGGCTGCCGGTTTCAGGGACAGTCAAAGTCGCAGAGGTGAAAACCCAGCTGGCTGAACTTGATTCTATTTGTGCTTTAAACTCTTCACCCAATGTCAGTGGTGTCAGCTGAATTTCAAAGCCATTATTGCGACATTCAAACCAATGAATCATGGCTGTCGGTGTAATGCCGATCAATTCATTAAAATTATTTAACAGGAGATCGCTGCGTTTAAAGTAGCTTTCCAGCTCTGCACTGGTCAATGCCAATGGTTCCAGCAAAGTTCTGAGTTTTTTCAGACAAAAACAAATTTCATCACAGAGAGGCTTAACGGTCTCTCTGACCTCAGACCAGCTGCCTCGTTGTCGATAACGTTTAATCACCTGAGTAAGATCATCGAGCATTTTTCTGACATCCTGAGCCAGTATCATAAATTGCTCTTTTGCAATAGGTGTTCTTGCTACGCTGCGTCGGACATCTGCGAACAAAGTTTTTATTTGTCCTGAAGATATACGTTTGGAAAAAAATCGGCTGGCAATATCGGGTAACTGATGAGCCTCATCAATAATATAGGCTGGTGCTGAAGGTAATAATTCACCCAGGGTATCACTCTTTAACTTGCAGTCTGCCATCAGCAGATGGTGATTAACAATCACAATATCAGAACTGACAGCCTCTTCCCGGGCTTTTAATACAAAACACTCATCATGCTCAGAACAGGCACTGCCAAGGCAGTTTTCTGTTGTCGAAGTCACCAGAGGCCAGACCGCAGACTGCTCTTTTATCATATTAAATTCAGCGATATCAGCAAATTCGGTCTGCCCCAGATAGCGCTGTATTAATTGTAAATTCGCCTGTGTCTGCTCATCATACCAGGCCTCATCTAATGCTTTTTTAAATCGATAGAGACAGACGTAATTACTACGGCCTTTGAGTAAGCTGAAATCCAGTTGACGCTGAGTAAGCGACTCAAGAATCGTCGCAATAACAGGCAAATCTTTATAATACAGCTGATCCTGCAGGTTTTTTGTTCCGGTACTGATAATAACCTGTTTCCCGGACAAAATTGCTGGTACCAGATAGGCATAGGTTTTACCTGTGCCGGTACCGGCCTCACACAATAGAACACGTTTATTTTTCAGGGATGAGTTCTGTTCCAGAGCCTGGAAAACCTTCTCTGCCATTTGTAATTGAGCTTTACGGGGAAAATAATTGCTCAGATGAGTGGCTAGCAGACCATCTTGTGAAAAAATGGCCTTAAGATCAGGTTTCATTCGTCTTATTTAATGGATAAACACTAATCAATCAAAAAATCGGGTAAAGTTGCTATAGTCTTCCCGATCAGTTCGGTAACTGTTCACCAGCGCATCGGTATCCTCATAGCCTAAAGCAATGCCGCAAATCAGTACCAAATCGTCATCATAACCCAGTGCTGTTTTTACAATCTGAGGGTATTCAGCCAGCGCGGCCTGAGGGCAGGTAGCCAGGCCCTGATCAACGGCAGCCAGCATAACAGATTGCAAAAACATTCCATAATCAAGAAATGTGCCTTTTTCAGCCATCGCATCCACAAAGAAAAACATCACCACCGGCGCATCAAATGCCCTGTAGTTAGATGCCCATTGATCGAGCTGCCGCTGTTTATCATCCCGGGTGATATTCAATGTTGAATACATTTTCAGACCACATGCCTTACGACGACTTTTATAAGGTTCTTTCCATTGTACAGGGTAATACTGATAATCCATGGCTGATTTAGTACCGGAGCGAAATGCCTCTTCCATTAAGGTTTCAAGCTGTTTTTTCTTTTCTCCACTTACAACCGCAACCTGCCAGGGCTGAGTATTCACACCTGAAGGCGCATGGCTGGCCAGTTCCAGCAGGTGTTGAGTTTTTTCAGGTTCAACTGCCTTATCTAAAAAAGCACGTGTTGATTTACGATTGGTAATAATTTCACTGAAGCGCATAAGCTATCCTGATTAAAGTTATTAGTCTGGCTGACAAATACAGCCCGCTATTTGATCGGTTGAAACCCGCTATTTCACACTAATTGCACGATTTTTGTTTCCAAATGTCAAGCACAATGTTTTGTCATTTTTTTCTGACAAAAATTAAATCGTTTTTCTGACAAAACTTTTCAGCTTAGGCTCTCATTAATTTTTTTTAATTCAGGCTATTCTTGGCCAGAACCCAAAAATATAAAAAAGGATTTTATATGACTGCAAATCAACTAAATAAAAAGAACGGATTCACTTTGATTGAATTGATCATTGCCCTGGCTATCAGCGGTATAATTATGACCTCTGCTATTCCTGCTTTTTCGCAGATGCTGGCTAAAAATCGTCAGGAAACACAGTTATTTACCCTGTTTTCTCATCATCAATTAGCCCGCTCTGAAGCCATAAAAACCAATCAAAGAGTGACTTTGTGTAAAAGCAGCGATGGCCGGCAATGTACACCTGACTCACCCTGGCACGAAGGCTGGATTGTATTTTCTGACCTTGACCATAATAAAAAAATTAACGACGGTGAACGGGTTATCTATATCCAGCAAGCCTTGAACAGAAATCTTACCTTAAAATACCGCGGCTTTGGTTCCTCTAACTACATCAGTTATTATTCAGATGGTCACAGCACAACCAACGGCACATTTACATTATGCAGCCAGTTTGGTGATAATTCCGCCAGAAGCATTATAATTTCCCGTACCGGAAGAGCCCGGCTGGATAATAAATCCAGCACAAAAGCGCCTCTTAACTGCTTGTAGTCTATGGTTTGATTTTATGGATAGCAGGTGAAATTTTAATAATTTATAAAAATGTTTCTTGACATTAAATATAAAATACATAGAATATGCTTCTTACTTTAATACAGATAAGTAATTTGTTACTTCGTTAAAGTACAAAACTATTCCCCAATAGCTCAGCGGTAGAGTAGGTGACTGTTAATCACTTGGTCGCATGTTCGAATCATGCTTGGGGAGCCATACACCATAAGGCTTTGAGAGATTTATGCTCAGAGCCTTTTTTAATTTTTGGCGT
>Ga0209013_10001896_pt1 | contig 19260 bp, 20 predicted proteins | sample Cruoilmetagenom2_FD_187291 | JGI IMG/M metagenome (GOLD analysis project Ga0209013, IMG submission 187291) | Oil polluted marine microbial communities from Coal Oil Point, Santa Barbara, California, USA - Sample 2 (SPAdes) (version 2) | ecosystem: Environmental > Aquatic > Marine > Oil seeps ...
AAGCGGCAATTCACCGATCTCATCCAGAAACAACGTGCCCTTATCAGCTGACTGGATATAGCCTTTCTGATTAGAAACCGCACCCGTAAATGAGCCTTTAATATGGCCAAAAAGCATTGATTCAGCCAGATTTTCCGGAATCGCAGCACAATTCACAGAAACCAACGGCTGTTGCGCTCTTTTACTGCCATTGTGAATCATTTTGGCAAAAATTTCTTTGCCGCTGCCACTTTCGCCCTGAATCAGTACGGTTACATCAGAAGCTGCCGTTATTTTTGCCGCCCATTTGATCCCGTTCAGTTCGGGTGAATCACCAATCAGTTTATTTTCCATCTCACAATCCGTCTCGCAGCCATAGTCTTCCACTTTGGCCATCATTTATCGCCCGTATCTTAATTTACTCGAATTTATCTCGAAGAGAAGTTATAGTACCAGAAAATCATTTCTTTACTAATGATTCAGATCAAGCGAATAGGGCATATGCCTCAGTTTTCATGCAAATCACACAATAGTGAATCCAATTAAATGGACAAAAAATTTATTGATGCAGCCATCCTCCTTGCCCATCAGTCTGTAAGTCATCAGGGCGGCCCTTTCGGCGCAGTAATAGTTAAAGATAATGAAATTATAGGCAGAGGCAGTAATCAGGTGACCAGCCATAACGATCCCACTGCACATGCTGAAATTGAGGCGATAAGGGATGCCTGTCGAAATATTCAGTCTTTTTCTTTATCCGGGTGTGTTCTGTATTCCAGCAGTGAACCCTGCCCGATGTGCCTGTCCGCAATTTACTGGGCACGCATCGAAACCGTTTATTTTGCTAACACATATCAGCAGGCCACTCAGGCAGGTTTTGATGACCAGCTTATCTTCAAAGAATTAAGCCTGCCCCACCAGCAAAAAAACCTGTCTATTTCACAGATCACAGATGAATCGGTACTGGTTGATGCTCTGGAAGTCTTTCAATCCTGGGAAAACTCCCAATTTAAGCAGCCCTATTAATAAATATCCAGCGGAATTATTTCATGCAAACGAAACAAAAATCTGTTCGACAGAGTCTGGCTTTCAGTGCTAAAATGCCGCTTTGAATCGAATTATTATAAAGAAAATGGACATACGGAAAACTGCCCGGCATCAAAGCCAAAAACAGAACCATTCGTCATTAAGAATTGGCCGTGGATTAGCCAAATCAGGGAAGTCGGGACTGTTGCTAAGCTCAGGGCTGTTTACCGGCTCAGGACTATTTGCAGGCTCAGGGCTGTTGGCCTTCTCTGTATTATTTCTGTCCCAGTCCGTTTTAGCAGAAGTCCAGGAGTCTAATGGCTGGCAATGTCAGTCCATGGCGGATGGTAAATGGAATTGCGCAGCGGCTGAAGGTCCGTATGCCCCGCAGCTACAAACCACAGCTCAAGGTAAAAAGGAAATTCCTGTTCCGGTTGCTTCTGTCGTTGCAGCAGAGCCTTCATTCCCGGAGCCTGACTTTTCTGATCCGCAAAGCAATGCCACAGGCGGTACTGCAGTAATAAACCCGGTAATAAAACCCCGCACACCGGTTATGGCCGATACCTGGTCAAATTGTGCAGTTCAGCCCGTAGCTGAACTGGAGAGTAAACCCGTATCAGCCCAGGACGATGAAAGTACTGATATTGAAGCTGACGACGCACAATCCCCGCATAAGGATCAAATTAATTTTACCGGCAATGTCGTTATTAGCAAAAATGACCAGAAACTCACCTCTGACAAAGCCAGCTATAACAAAGCAACCGGCATGTTTGATGCCGAAGGTAGTGTAGTTATTTCCGAACCCGGAATTGTCCTGCAGGGTGATACCGCTCGTTATCAGGCAGAAGAACGCAAGGGTCGTCTGGATAATGCAACTTATCAATTACCTAGCCGACCCGCACAAGGTGTGGCAGACAACATTCGCTTTAAACCCGGACAAATCAATCTGGAAAACCCCACTTATTCCACCTGCCCGGCAGGCGATCAGGATTGGGTACTCAGTGCCAGTGAACTGGATATGCATACTGATGAAGGCTATGGTGAAGCCACACATGCAGTCATGAAATTTAAAAACGTACCAATTTTCTACTCCCCCTATATTAATTTCCCCCTGAATGATGAGCGTAAAAGTGGTTTTTTAATGCCCTCTATCGGTACATCTGATATTAACGGCTTTGAGCTGGCAACCCCTTATTATTTTAATATTGCACCGGATCAGGATGCGACCGTTACCCCAAGAATTTTATCGGACCGGGGTTTGATGCTGGGTGGTGAATACCGCTATCTGAGTGAAAATCATTCTGGTGAAGTTTATGCTGAGTGGCTCAATGACAGTAGTTATGACGATAAGCGTGATGAAGTTGATGTCATCGAACGAGAAGGAACTGATGATTTATCAACGATTGATGTTGATGGCAAACTAAAACCCAGTGATATTTCCAAAAACCGTGGTGCATTTAGTCTGCAGCAACAGGCAAACTGGAGCAATGGCTGGTCTGGCAATATCGATTATAATTATGTCACTGACAATTACTATCTTGAAGATTTTGGCAATAACCTGAGAGATAAAAGTGAAAGCCATTTACTACGCGAAGGAACATTGAGATACGATGGTTCTATTTTTAACTTCATGGCTAAAACTGAAGGCTATCAGGAGCTTAGATATGATACACATACCTATAGCCGCTTACCTCAATTAACCCTGTCGGCTAATGAAAGTTTTTCACCCTATGGTGTTGATTTAGAAACGGGTTTTGACTCTGAATTTGTTATGTTTGCCCAAAACTGGGATGATGCTCTGGATGAACGAGTTGAAACCAGCCGTCTCCATATCAGACCCAATATTAGTGTTCCTTTTAGAAATAGTTATAGCTTTATAATTCCTAAAGTCAGCTTGGATATGGTCACCTATAAACTCGATAATGAAGATAAACTTACTGCAGGTGTGACGCCTAAAGAAAAGGTTTATAACGAACAAACTGTTAATTGGGATGATGACAGCCCATCCAGAGTCGAACCCATTGTCAGTATTGATAGTGGTTTATTCTTTGATAAACAATTAACTTTATTTGATACATCCTTGCAGCAGACATTAGAACCACGCTTGTTCTACCTGTATGTACCGGAAGAAAACCAGAGTGACATCCCTCTGTTCGATACAGGCCGTTCCACATTTAGTTTTAACCAGTTATTTCGCGAAAACCGCTTTACCGGTGCTGACCGTCTGGGTGATGCCAATCAAATGACTGCAGCACTGACCAGCCGCTTTATTGATGATGATACCGGGGCCGAACGCTTTAAGGCATCCATTGGACAAATTTATTATTTTGAAGATCGTGAAGTGACATTACATTACGATAAAAATGGTGACCCAGATCCAAGTCTTGATCCGCTAAATCCTCGTGTAGAAGAAAATATTACTGACTCCAGTTCCAGCATCGCCACCGAGGTCAGCAGTCAATTTTCTAAAAACTGGTACACCAGTTACTCTTTACTCTACAATCCTCATCAAAGCGGTTTTACTGAAGAAAGCCGCTATCGTCTACAATACAAAGCTGATCGCGATCATATTGCCAACTTTGATTATTCTTATCGTGCTCAGGACTATGAACAGCTGGAACTATCAACCTACTGGAAAATCGCTCCTAAATGGCGGGCATTAGCACATTGGTATTACTCCATTTACGATGCTGAAGCTGAAAATTTAGCAGTACCCGATTCTATCGGTAACGCCAGAGACGGCTATACCCTGGATTCTAAAATCGGCCTTGAATATGACAGTTGTTGTTATGCGCTGCGATTGACTTTTGGTCGCGAACAGCTGGATTATTATTCTGATGCAGACAATTACGTTATGTTACAAATTCAATTTAAAGGTCTCGGCTCTCTTTCTCATTCTATTGCCGGCGGCGGACATAGTCTGGAAGAAGATATCCCCGGTTTTGAACCTTGGAAAAATTAGCACTTCGGGGAACTTGTTCCCCTAAAAGTCATTATCCCAGCGATTAGGATTTACGATGTTATTTAGTGTCAAACAAACAATACACAAACTCAGCAAAGGTTTTGTTTTAAATAGTCTCTATGTCACTGCGCTGCTATTGAGCCTGAGCACCCAGGCAAGTGAGGTGATCTCTCTGGACAGTATAGTTGCTGTTGTCAATGAAGATGTAATCACACAATTAGAACTTCAGGATGAATTTCGTGAAGTGGTTAAAAATCTGAAACAAAAGCAGGTAAAGCTGCCGTCCGCTAATGTATTAGGCAAGCAAGTACTGGAACGCATGATACTGGAACGCATACAATTGGATCTGGCGAGCCGCACAGGTATCAAAGTAGATGACACCACGCTCAGCAGAGCTATTAATCGTATTGCCGCACAAAATAATATGTCCCTTGGTCAGTTCCGTGAAAATCTGGCAAGTCAGGGTATCGATTACCGACGCTTTCGTGATGAAGTAAAAACACAAATTATTTTAAAACGACTGATACAACGCAATGTCATTAATAAAGTTTCAGTTTCAGAACAGGAGGTTGAAAATTTTCTATTTAACCTGAATGAACAAGGTGGCCTGGAACAAGCCTATCATCTAAAACATATTTTGATTGCCATACCTGAAGGTGCATCACCCAGCGTCATTAAAAAAGCGGAAAAAAAGGCGCTTAAGTTAGTCAAAGAATTACGTGCAGGAAAAGATTTTTCTGCGACGGCACTGAATGTATCCGATGGTCAAAATGCTTTGGAAGGCGGTGATTTAGGCTGGCGCAAAGCCGGAGAAATCCCGACTTTATTTGCTGAACCTGTCAGTAAAATGGAAAAAGGTGCTATTTCAGATCCTTTACGCAGCCCCAGCGGATTTCATATTATCACTATTGTGGATCAAAAAGGCGGAAAAATACATTTAATCACTCAAACTCATGCACGCCATATTCTGATTAAAACCAGTATTATTGACAACAATGAACGTGTCATAGAACGTTTGAAGCAAATTCGCAGCCGTATTATTAATGGTGAGGATTTCGCAACTATGGCTAAAGCTCATTCAGATGACACTTCTTCCGCATCTCGCGGCGGTGATTTGGGCTGGTTTAAACCCGGCACCATGGTGCCCCAATTTGATAAGGCCATGGAAACAATGCAGGCAGGCGACATCAGCGGTGTTGTACAAACTAACTTTGGCTATCATATTATTGAAGTATTAGGGCGGCGCACACATGATGATGCCGGCGAAGTAATCGAAGAAAGAGCCCGGGAAGTACTTAAAACCCGTAAAATATCAGAACAGAAAGATGCATTTTATCGCCGTATTCGTGATGAAGCCTTTATTGAAATTCGCCTGGATAATAATTAAGACCTTACTCAATTGATTCACATGGACAAACTGGCAATCACACCGGGGGAACCTGCAGGAATTGGTCCTGACCTCTGTATTGAATTTGCTCAGCAGGCACACAACTTTCAAATGATTGTGCTCGCTGATCCTGAAATGCTCCTCGAGCGCGCCAAACACCTGAATAAGCCGCTTCAACTGCTTGAATACAATACTGACATCAGCCAGCCATCTGGCTCAGGAATACTCTACTACCAGCCAGTCACTCTCCCGGAAAAAGCCATACCCGGCTCTTTAAATGTCCGCAATGCACCTTATATTCTGGAATCACTCGATCAGGCCGTTCAGGGTTGCCTGAATAAGCACTTCGATGCGCTGGTAACCGGCCCTGTTCACAAAGGTATTATCAATGAGTCCGGCATCTCTTTTACTGGTCATACCGAATATCTAGCTCAACAAACCTCGACAGATAAAGTTGTCATGATGCTGGCCAGCGATGAAATGAGAGTGGCACTGGCCACGACTCACCTGCCTCTGAAAGAAGTTGCTCAGGCAATTACTGCCCAGAGTCTAAGACAGGTATTAAACATTCTCGACCATGATCTGAAAACAAAATTTGGCCTGAAATTCCCTCATATTCTGGTTTGCGGATTGAACCCTCATGCCGGAGAAGATGGTCATCTTGGTATGGAAGAGCTGGAAATCATTATTCCAGTCCTGAAAAGATTGAGAGAGGAAGGACTTAATTTAACCGGCCCTTTACCTGCCGATACTCTTTTTGCAAAAAGGAATCTGGAAAAGGCGGATGCCGTACTGGCCATGTATCACGATCAGGGATTGCCGGTACTTAAATATCAGGGTTTTGGCAAAGCAGTCAATGTCACATTGGGGATGCCGATAATCCGGACTTCTGTGGATCATGGCACCGCACTCGAGTTGGCTGGTACCGGAAAAGCCAGTACCGGCAGCCTGGAGTACGCAATTAAAGTCGCCAGACAAATGCTTAACTATTAACTGTATTTTTCATGTAAACCGGCAACTCTAATGAACTGAGCCCATAGAATTATCCCGGGCACTATTAACGGGAATACCGGTCAGTTGAGTGACCGTATTAACAGGACCATCAGGAAACAAAGAATAGAGGTACTTCAATCCCCCCTGACTGGAAAATTTCCCCTTGAGTGCATTATTATAGTCACCGACTTTAAGCTCTTCATCTTCATGATAATCATAGAATTTAACCATAAAATCAATGGCTTCCCAATGTTTATCCGTCAAATGAACACCTATTTCCCTGGCTCGCTCTGCAACTTCCTGTCTGTCAAAGCTAATAACTCTGATCATATTGACTGTATCATACATTTCGTTTCCCCTTTATTCCTTTGCTATTATCTAATCCAGACAAATTAAACCACAAATACCTGAGCGTTTTACTCTAGTATTAATCAAAGTATAGCTAAGCTTTTCAAAAAAACAAACTGACAGTTTAAAATTATTTCTTTTCTTTTCATGTCTTTTCTTGTTTTTTCTTGTTTGATTTATGTTTTTATCTGGATTTGGCAGGGATTGTTGATATTGATATATTATCGCTTGTATAGATTTTTCATGCTTAAATGAAAAACTGTGATGATTATTTACACAGAGTTGAGAACGTCCCAAATCACCAAAAATGGATGCTCAGGAATTCATACAAGAACAGGGTCAACAAGTATTTTTAAAGTTTAATAAATGTCTGAAAATGTCTGCTGATCAGCTAAACCTGACATTACAGAATGATTTTTTCATTAATGACTTAGTATTGTAAGTGATCATGATGACTGTCAATTACATTATACATACACCGGGGTATAATTTAATCAAATAAAGATGACTTCAACTGTGTTAGGATTATAGAATAAGCTGCGATAATATTACCTTCGTGTCTGCACTATAATATAAAAAACCATTCTAACGCTTTGAGGTATTGGAATTATGGCCATCAAACTGATATTAATGCTCGTGATAACTCTAAGTCTTTTGGGGCTGTCAGGGTGTTCATCTGTATTACCTCACGACGAGGTAACTATTGAATCGCAATGGGAAACGTTCGACTCCGTAAAAATATCTTATGATGGAATCTTACCAAATGAAACCACTATAGAAGAATTAAGTCGTCTCGGTTTTAATCCCTACAAAACAGCAAATATAAAAATTCTTTCTTATCTGGATATAATCGCACGTTTTATTCCTAATGCCTCAATCACAAAAGAAGATCTGGATCCAAATCTGGTTAATTGTATTGCTGAAAAAGTAAAATGCGTGGCTTATGAAATTAATATTGGCACAACGGATACAGACCGACATGGAAATGCATTTTTGGATATGTTTGCATTTAAACGCGAGACAAAAGTCACTGGCTGGCATTTTAAATCTCTGTTAATTATCCATAATGATAAAGTTGTCTACAAATTGTGGAGTGGTAGTCCAAAAATCGATAAATATTACTATTCCGATCATCCTCTGGGACCATTACAAGACAGCAGCAGTAATCTAAAAAGTGCCACAACTAAAGCAGCGGGGTTTTAATACCTATTAGCTTTAACTGTAATGTTATCGTTTCAAACTAAAGCCATTTTAGCGTATTGAAAGTCTGCTCCTTCAACTTGTTGATACACAAAACTGACTAACAGTCCCATCTGATCAAAACTGAAAATGACAGCTTCACGCCCTGAGTTATTCAGTCAAGGAAAAAACATAATTTTATCAATTATAATTGTCCGTCTTATCCACATACCCACAGGCCAATCCACTCCCTGCGAGATAAACCTAAAGGTCTCTCTAGTCGGGCAGACCTGTGGATATGTGGATAAAAATCAATTTGGTTCAACCGATAATGTCTGTTCAAATAATTTTGAACCTTTTTGTTGTAATGCTTTAAGATAAGTCATTTCATCATAAGGTGTTCGTGTTTGCCAACAACGATAAAGAATACGGATCCATTTAAAAGCCAAAGCTCTCACAGCCGCTGGATATGAACACCCTTTATCTCGCTGCTGCCGATAATAAGCCCCTGCCCATAGTGATTCACTGATGGTGTGGGCAGCCCATTCTACAAATGTTTGCCGTAGAAAGGTTGGACATTGCCAGCGCCAATGAACCCAATGCTTTTTGCCACTATGCTCAGTTACTGGTGCAATGCCAGAATATTTTTGTAATTCAGCTGCACATTTGTATCGTTCTCTTTGTTCTCCAAAGGCAACCATGAGTCTAGGAGTCAGTGAAGGCCCAGCACCTGGTAAGCTGTTAAATAAAGCATAATCATCATGTTGTACTGCAATTTGTTCGATTTCTAAATCATATTGTTCTATTGCATCCAACATCAAACGTAATTGTTCTACTAAAAACAAAGCTTTTAAACGATGAGGCATAATAACCGCCTCATCTAGAGTCAACGGAGATGCTGTTTTGATGGCTGCTAACCTTCTTTCTAAAACATGCTTGAAACGCATATGATGCTCATGAAAAAATGTAGTCAGCGTAGTTTTACGTGCGCGTTTAACCTGTAATAAGGTGGGCCAACGTGTTAAGAAATCACAAAATATATAAGTGTCAATTCGGTCAAACCACTCAAGCATTTGTGGATAATATTGTTTTAATGTTGAACGTAATCGATTGGTAACTCTGGTTTTATCATTCACTAGACTTCGTCTTTGTTCAACTAAAGATGAGAGCATACGCATTTCAACAGATTGAGGCTTTAAAGGTTTAAAGCGTTCTGGGTAATGCAACATCATATTGAGAGCTAACTCAGCATCTGTTGGATCATTCTTGGCACCGCTAGGCTGAAAGGCTTCTCGATATTTAGCCAACGTTGAAGGATTTATGGGAAAAATAACAAAGCAATCATATTTCTGAAGTGCATAGACAATAGGCCCTTTAGATAATTCGACAGCAACGGCTATGGGCGGTTTATACTTTTTTCTTAATGACTGTGCCCATTCATCAATTTTCTCGACCTGATGCTCAATAACATCAAATGAACGTTGTGATTCATTAGCAACCTGTAGACAGATATCATATTTGGTATCAGCCCAATCTATTCCAATATAGGCTGAAAAAGAGTTTGTATTAAATGCATTCATAATAAACTCCGTTATTCTTTTGTCTTATATAAGGGATAAGGGTTATTAAGATCTGCGAAGGCAATATAGGTGAGCTGGTATGTTCATGCCCTGAGTATTCGTTATTGATCTTAAGTACACCTGAAGACTCGAAACTAAAGCGGTGAACATCATTGTGTTTTCTGGAAATTATTCGTAGTCTCAGGCGCATATCCTACTTTCACTGTCAGATACCTGACAGCTATAATCAAGTATTACAGAAAACAGGATAGAATGACTATATTCTTGAAATCTGATTATAATAATGCCCATTCAATAATTGCAGGTATAGATCAAAAGTGACTGCAAGAGTTCTGCTTTGGATTATCAACCTGCTACTAAAAAAGTTTAACAATAAATAAAATCCTGTTGTCTTAAACCTAAATTATGGTGATGCTCTTCGGTACCAATTAACAACCGGAGAGAGACAGTGACAATCACCAAGAAATCACCTGGAACTACTACTAAAACTGTAGTGAAACCTGATATTCCAAGTAAAGCTTCACGAGCGATGATAATTATGGAAGAACAGTGGGATAATATTCAATCAGGTAAAATCAAACGTAAAGATATTATACAGAGATTTATTACTGAGGTTGGATTAACTCCCAAAGGAGCCAGTACTTATTTTGGTAATTGCAAAAAGAAACTAACCCCAAAACAGAAAAACTAATATTTAACTATCAATTGAAAACAAAGGTGGATAACTGAATAATTATTTTCTTTAATAAAAGAGAAAAGATGTTATCCATCACCTCACCTTTTCAGATCATTTCCATTTATCAACCATTGACAGTTTAGAATCAACTCTCGTTCTTTTTCGTCTTTTCTTATCTTAATTATGTTTTTTATCTGGATTTGGCAGGGATTATTGATGGAGATTTATAGTCGTTTGAAGATCTTTTTCTCAAGCAGTTTATGATATTCAACCTATTCTTTTAGGTATCTGTTTCCCAATTCTAATAGAATACATAGTTGTTCTAAAATGTTCATTTCAGAACAGTTATATGTATCATCTTCAACAAACATCATATCTGGAACACTCTTAATGTTTCGGATTTACCAATGTACACCTTACTTTGATTATTCTTACACTTGTTTTTTAGACCTTTATTTGTAGACTTCGGATAGTATTACCTTCTTGAAACACCTGATAAAGCTGTTGCTTCGGGGATAGCTAATTAGAATGTGTTTTCAGTTTGTTTTTTTGTTTGTGATTATCCAATTGTTGTACACTATTTGTATTTCCCTTTCGTGCTTACTTATTAGCTGGATTACGTTGCTTATTTCCTATTTCTAACCAGTTAAAGATTTCTTCCGTGGCATTTATTACCTGATTGAATGGATTTTCAACGAAAAGTTGTTGATTCCAATCCTGGAGTAGATAAGAAAATCGAGTGTTCGGTAATTGAAGCCTGTTATCCAAAGGTACAAATTCAACTTGTTCACCGATATCACCATCACCTTGCAGTGCTATAAACTGACCAGGAGCTTGCTCGTCCATTGTGAGTAGTTTATCCCATATCCCTTGTTCTACTGTATGAATGGCTACTCCTTGTTTTGCCTGCTCTAAAATGTTGTCTGCTAACTTTTTTGTTTCATTCATCAACAATTTTTTATTGCGATAATTACTTAAGTCGGTTATCTTTTCCATTAAAGGTTCCTTTGTGTTATTTGTTTTCGGCAAAAAAACTATAACTGATGGAGCCTTTTTTTCGTATTAGGGTTTGATCTTTCCTTTTGTATCAGGCCTTTTCAGACCGCGTGCTGTCGGTCACCCCCATACATAACCCATAACATCGACTTAACAGGAGAATGACAATGACTAATCGGCATCATAAAAGCGCAGACAAATTAGTAGCGGAGTTCAAGGAAATTATTGGCGAATCGGCATGTGCCCAGATATCAGACGCTCACTTCCAAGATCTTACCCTGCTGGTACGTGACTTGATTACTGATGAACTGCTTGCAGCGGCTGAGCAAATCGAGAAGGTGGCCCAGAAGATAAGAAGCGAGACTGATTTGCATGAATTAGGACTCTAGGTTTGGTGTATTTTCAAGTTTCTCTGCTGCAGCGAAACCTTCATGACCGCGCCCCGAGTGCGTCCCTCTTGTTGCGATAACGACCATCCCTGGCCAATGTACCCAGGCTGGTCTGCACTCGCGCACCATGACAACCATGGTTGTTAAATATCTATTGCCCAGCTCTAATAATAACTAGCTGTTCTAAAGTATTCATTTCAGAACAGTTATATGTATCATCTTCAACAAACATCACACCTGGAAACACTCTTAATATTTTCGATTTATCAATGTACACCTTATCTTTATTGTACTTATATTTGCTTCTTAGTCCTTTATTTATAGACTTTGAATAGAATTAGCTTCTTGAAATACCTGATAGAACTGTTGCTTCGGCGATAGTTAATCACGATGTGTTTTTAGTGTATTTTTTAGTTTGTGATTGTCCAATCATTGTACACTAGCTGCATTTCCTTTTCGTGCTTACTTATTATGAAATGGTCAAGTACATGCTTAAATGATAAATTGATACCCTCACTGACATTTACAAAAATTCCATTAGCCTTACTTTTGGAATTAAAAACATTAATATTTCCATTTATCGATTTCCCAATTATGAACCACAATCCATATATCTTTTTATAAAAAACAATTGATTTGTTTAATGGTATAATCACCGATGCAATTATCGGAGATAGTTATAATCGCACCCTATTAGAACCTAACTCGGTGGTTTCTGTGGATAAAACTGCTTTAGGGTTATATAACCGTTTGAAAATAGAGAGTTTTATATGGGTAACCCCTTGAATCATAAGGCCAGGAAACGATTCGGACAAAATTTTCTCCATGATCAGAATATCATTGAGCGTATTATCAATTCCATAGCCCCTGGCTCTGATCATCATATTGTTGAAATTGGACCTGGAAAAGGTGCGCTCACGGAACATCTGATCAATGCCGTAGGGAAACTTGATGTAATTGAACTGGACAGGGATTTGATTCCTATTCTGGAGGCACGCTTCTCAGGCTGTGAACACTTTACTATTCACAATACTGATGCCCTCAAGTTCGATTTCAGCACTTTACTAGCTTCTGAAAAGCAGGAAAAACTCAGACTGGTGGGTAATTTGCCTTACAATATCTCCACACCGCTGATTTTTCATTTACTGGACAATGTCAGTATTATTGAAGATATGCATTTCATGTTGCAAAAAGAAGTGGTTGAGCGTTTAACAGCAAGTCCGGGAACAAAATTGTATGGACGTTTAAGTATTCTGGTGCAGTATTTATGTCAGGCAGAAAAATTATTTATTGTTCCTCCGGGTGCTTTTACTCCGGCACCGAAGGTGGACTCAGCAATTGTCCAGCTGACTCCCAGAACTCATATCAAAGAAGAGATAAAATTGCAAAATGCCACATTGGCAGACCTGGCGTTTATTGCCAAATCTGCCTTTTCTCAACGACGTAAAACATTGCGCAATAATTTGAAAAAGATTTTAACAGACGATCAGTTTGCTCAATGCAATATTGATCCCGGTAGACGTGCTGAAACACTGTCTATTAACGAATTTGTTACCTTGACGAATCAATATGCACAACTTCACGTGAGTTAATTTGGACATTCAGGCTAGTATCATCCAGTTGTTGCTGGGAATAATATGAATTTAACAACGCATAATTGCTGGATTTATCATCATGTTTGGAGAGGATCCAATTGCTGACAACCACCCCGGACACTACCAGTACAACTAATAAGAGTAAAATATCAGGCTTTTTCCTCATATTTCTTACCTTAAAATTAAAATTTAAACATGCACTTACAATAAACTTGATACAAATAAAATGAACTTCATACTGTATCTTTTCATAGAATAATACAATATTTTAGAAAATCCAGTCTTTTTTGGAAAAAATAATGATTTTTTGTAAAAATGAACAAAAAGCCCCACTAATAGAACTTTTATCCCGCTATCAATTACAGATAAACTGGATCAAAGATGATAGCCCCATCCCTGGCAGCTGGTTTGGAGAGCCTGAGGCCGGGATTATTTCCAACCAGCTTTACGTGCGCAAAGATACTCCCGTTCACTCTGCATTGCACGAATCCTGCCACTATATCTGTATGGATTCCCAGAGACGAGAAAAACTGGATACCAATGCTGAGGGCGACTACGCTGAGGAAAACGGCGTATGTTATCTACAGATCCTTTTAGCCGACTATCTGCCTGGACTCGGTCGTGAGACTATGTTTAGTGATATGGACAACTGGCGCTATAGTTTTCGACTGGGCTCAGCAAAGCGCTGGTTTGAAGAAGATGCCGAAGATGCCCAGGAGTGGTTATTACGAAATACGCTTATTGATAAACATAACAATCCTACCTGGATGTTACGTAAGTAAGCAGAGTATAATACCTGCTGAAACAAGTATTTTTAACAACTTAGGAAATATAATGCCCCTGAATGTCGATAAATATAACATTTCCATAGATGTTAAAGTTCAGTATATAGCAGAACAATCAGCGCCTGCAGATAATCGATATGTTTTTTCATATACGATCAATTTATTCAATAAAGGCTCTGAAACCGCCCAGCTAATATCTCGTCACTGGATCATTACAGATGCTGAAGGCAAAACCCAGGAAGTCAAAGGCCCCGGTGTTGTGGGAGAACATCCCTACTTAAAACCAGGAGATGACTTCACTTACACCAGCGGTACCATTATCAGTACTCCCGTCGGCAGCATGCAGGGCAGCTATCAAATGAAAGCTGGTGACGGGCAGATGTTTGATGCTGAAATCCACCCTTTCACCTTGACCCTGCCCGGGTTTTTGCATTAGGCTGATTTATTCAGGTTTAAGTAGTAGAGTAGTTTTAATTTGAAATAATTAAGGCTATACTTTGAAGGTTAGTCGCTTCAGCTAAAAATTGATGCGTAAGCTCAAGAGAGAAGTACTGTGAAAAATATACTAGAAAAAATTGGTCAGTTTATTATCAGCTTTTTTGCCATGATCATTACTCTGCTTTCCTTTGCATTACTTTCCTTACAAATTCTTTTTATCAGCATTGTCTGGATGTTCACCAGTTTTCTAAGTCATTTAAACTATAAGTTGTCCCACTATGGACTGGAACGATAGTTTATTTCGCTGAAAGCTGAGACTCTTTCTGAAGCCTGATACAGCTATACCACTCCTTAATTCTTTACTATTGAAAAAGCAATGAATATTCTCGATCGTTATATTATAAAAACAGTACTGTTCTCCACTTTTATGTTTTTATTTATTGTCCTGGCGCTCTATGGATTTATTTCTCTGGCCGATTCTTTCAAGTATGTGGGTAGAGGCTCTTTTTCTGCAACTGATGCCTTTTACTACACCGCCCTCTCACTACCCAGACGATTATACGAATTATTTCCCTCCTCAGTTTTGCTGGGCACAATGATGGGGCTGGGCACGCTGAACAGCAATAGTGAACTGGTCGTTATCCGCGCCGCAGGGGTTTCAGTTTCCAGAATTATTTTTTCTGCAATGAAAGCGGCTTTTTTTCTGGCACTATTAATGATTGCCATAGGTGAATATATTGTTCCTCTCTCCCAGAAAACAGCCTTGAATCACTATACGACACAGGTTTATGGTGCCAGCAGTGTCATTACCAAAGATGCGGTCTGGGTACGGGATAAGGATACCTTCACTAAAATTCATTCAATAGATACTGATAACACACTCAGAAACATTAATATTTTTACCTTTAATGAAGATAAAACACTCAAAGTCAGTACCCACGCAGCAAGTGCTCACTTCGATAATAAAAACTGGATTTTAAAAGACATCCGGCAGACTTTTATTGCTGACAACAAGGTCATTGTCAATGAAATAGAACAGGCTCGCTGGCCCACCTTGCTTGATCTGGAATTAGTTGATGTCATTGTCAGCAAACTGGAATATCTTTCTGTCTTCGGGCTTTACCGCTATGCGCTTTATCTGGATGATAATAATCTGGACAGTGCTCAGTACTGGGGTGTTTTCTGGGCTAAAGTGATCTCACCTTTTTCAATCGTAGCAATGTTACTGCTGGCCGTTCCCTTTGTCTTTGATTCCTCTCGAACCAGCAATGCCGGGAGTCGTTTAATGGTAGGAGTATTTATTGGCATTTGTTACACCATTGCCAATAAAATTACCTCCCAATTCGGATTGGTGTATAACATCCCCCCTTTTCTCAGCGCCAGTCTGATAACCCTGGCAACTATTGCCATTGCTGCACTTCTTATCCGACGAATAAACTAGAATTCCTGCGAGAAACTTAATTATTTTATTAAATACTAATTAACTATTGTAGAAGAACCGGATATAATGACAGGTTGCTGTCACCTTAACTCTTTTCTGGTTAGGGATTTTAATGGACTAATAAGGATTATAATTGAAACACCTTCACCTTAGCCTGACAAAGAGGATAAGCTGGATTAAAGTACTTACCACCAGTTTACTGCTTTGCTTTTGTCTCACAACCCAATCGGTCGCTGCGAATCGTAATAACGATATACGCTCTATGCCGTTTATTGAGATGATGGTGACTATGATGAAAATCATGAATTCAATTATGGGGGGTAGTAACAACTATTTTTCAGGCATTAATAGCTTACCTTATTCCCCGGCGTTTATGCCCGGCATGGGCAATGGTTTGGGTAGTTTCAGTAATCTGCCTATGTCACCTGCCGGTTTCAATGCACTGCCTCTAAATAATACAACGCCAACATACAATAAATGGCAGAATAGTTTTCAGCCGGGGCAGGATGCCTACCAAGTTACTCAGGCCAAACAAAATTTCTGGGATCCCGACAGTCAGGAACAGACTCCCGTTTCAGTCAATAAAGTCGGTCTTAACGGGATCTGGCAGTCCTTATCTGGTGACGTAATAGCCATATACAATAATAACCATTTTCTCTGGTCTGATGGCAATGCTCGAAATATTTCCGGAAAAATGGTGGTACGAGGCAATCAGATGATTGCTTATATTCCAGCAAAAAATATGACCTTACGCTTTGACTTTTATATAGAACCAGGGCAGTTCATTGTCAAAGATTCAAGTTCACGTATTTATACGTTTAAACGGATTCACTAGTTAAAAACCAGCTTTTTTTACGGTTCGACTGACCGTACTATAATGTACGCCAAAATGAGATCCGATTTGATCCAGGGTATAATTCCCGGTTTCATAGGCCTTAACCATGGCTGTTTTGATATTTTTGAAACGCTTACCAAAATCAGTCAATGGCTTAGTTTTTTTCGCTTTTCTCTGTCTGGCCTTGTCCATGACTTTACCGCTGGACAATTGCTTTTTCCATTTGCTGACAAAATCTTCACTACCCAATAATATTTGTCCCTGAACGTTTTTTACAATATCAAAGTCTTTGTCCAGCGCGTTAACAGATTTAGCTAATGCGGTTTGAGCACGTTTTTTCTGCTTGGCAAAGTGACTCAATACTTCTGTCGTATTTAACCAGGCAGGTGCATCAACTGAACCCATAGTTGCCTGATAACTGCTCCATTTCCATTTATCCAGCTTGCGGGACTTACGCATAAGAACAGGTACATGCAAAATATGCCGCACCACATCGACAAAAGAATGACCCGCCTCGACTAAAACACCTTTGAAACGACCATGAAAAATATTTCCATCAGTTTCATATTTAACATTATAACGCTGAGTATAAACGCCGTTGAGTTGTCGCATACCCTTTGATAAATTAGGCTTAGGTGTTTTGATAAACAGTTGAAACGAATCCGGCAGCAGATTATAAGCATAGACATCCCACTGCATTCGGGCAGTGACTTCCTGCAGGATATGCAAAAATTCCTGTCTATCTTTAACATCATTGAAGATGGATTTTCCATCAACTCCCTTCGATGAAATATAATAGTATGCGCCTGGATACTCGATACGAACTGGTCTGGCCATAACAACAACACCTTATTTTCTTTTATTATTCATGTAACTTATAGTACAGCTAAGGACTATACGGTTTTTATTAATTAACAATACAGTTATACTATTAATTTATAGACGCTTTTTTACAATTGCGCTATTTTTGTACAACTTTTTTGTAATTTTTTTAAATAATATGCCTTTATTTCAACATAAGCCCCTCTTTTTATATGAAACAGAACAATAAAAAATCACCACAAACTAATAATGAAGATGTCCGCCTGGACAAGTGGCTTTGGGCGGCCCGCTTTTATAAAACACGCTCGCTGGCCACAGAGGCCATCAAAGGCGGTAAGGTGCACCTCAATGGCCAACGGGTCAAACCCAGCCATCATGCAGAGATTGGTCATACTGTCAGGATAAAAAAAGACGCTATTGAACAAACAGTGGTTATTCTGGGCTTATCAGGCAAACGCGGCCCGGCCACAATTGCTCAGACGCTTTATGAAGAAACTTCTCAGAGCATTGAGTTAAGGGAAAAACGTACTCAGGAACGTAAGGCCATGTATGCTGGAATGCCGCAACATACTGTCAGAAGACCCAGCAAAAAAGACCGACGCAAGATTATTCAGTTTAAGCAGGAGCAGGTATAGGCATTACTTAGCCGCCGACTTACTCTGCTTATATTCTGCATCCAGACGTTCCAGTTCCTGCATTTCTGCAAGGCTGAAACCTGCTTTTATTCGGGCTTCCCGGTTGAATGGGCCTTTAGGCGTAGATTTGAGGTATTTTCTCATCAGGGTGAAGAACATTTTATCGGGATCAAGCTGTTCCTGTTCACAGCGATAACGAAACCAGCGAGAGCCTGCGTTAACATGACCAATTTCATCATTGGCAATAATAACCAGCGAATCTGCTGTCTTCCGATCACCGGCACCACGAAATTTCCCCACGGAAAAAGGCACAACATCCAATGCTCTGGCTTCCAGAACACGATGCACAATGGCCATACGAGCCATCAGATCATCCGCAGTCGTTACCGCCATCTGCCACAGTTCATCATGGGCAGGAAAGTCGCCATAATCATAGCCCATATCTCTCAGGCTATTGCGTAATAAATAAAAATGCTGTGTTTCTTCACCGGCACACTTGATCCAGTCATCATAATATTCTCTGGGCATGCCGCGATAGCGGTAAACACTATCCCAGGCGAGATTTACTGCGGTTAACTCGATATGAGCCAGAGCATGAATCAAAGACGCTCGTTGCTGAACTGACTTAAAACCCCTATTTTTTACTTTATTAGGTTCAACCAGAACAGGCTTATCCATTCGCCCCGGAACACTGAACTGCTGAGGCATCTCATGCAATAATGAATCACCGTCTTTCCACTCCAGAGAACCGGCATCCCATGCACCCACAATATCCAGACTTAATGCCAGTTTTTCATCAGGGTCATTCGTTAAAAAACAGTTTTTTGCTTGCTGATATAAATTTTTCATAATTGTCGTATTGGTTCGTATTAAAAACAGCTATTTAACTGATTCTGGCTTTGCTTTTCTGATTTGCCGTGAGATAAACCCACATCTTACCACTCCAGTACCAATGCAGGTAGTAAGCTTCTTTTAATAGCCGAAGCCACATCATTAAAGAAAAAGAAAAATTATCCTCTGCAGCAATCGGCTGCAGAGTCATTTGCAAGCCATTAGCCAGGGTAAGCACTCGATACAGGTGATAACGACTGGTAATAATAAAGATCGGGTTTTCTGCTGCTGCCCGGGGTGAAGCTTGCAGCTGACGACTTATCAGCATTATTCTTGCCTGCTGTAAGTTTTCCAATGTGTGCCGTG
>Ga0209013_10001897_pt1 | contig 19248 bp, 13 predicted proteins | sample Cruoilmetagenom2_FD_187291 | JGI IMG/M metagenome (GOLD analysis project Ga0209013, IMG submission 187291) | Oil polluted marine microbial communities from Coal Oil Point, Santa Barbara, California, USA - Sample 2 (SPAdes) (version 2) | ecosystem: Environmental > Aquatic > Marine > Oil seeps ...
GAGCAGTCTAAGGATATAAATCAGGGAGTAGATCGCGGAAAGAAGGAAGAGCAGGGTGCAGGTGATCAGGGTATGATGTTCGGTTATGCTACTAACGAAAGTGAAAATTATATGCCTTTGGCATTGGATATTTCACATCGAATACTTAAGGAACTATCTCTATTAAGAAAAGAAAATAAGGAGATAACTTATTTGAGACCTGATGCAAAATCACAAGTTACTATAGCGTATTCGGATGATAATATACCCGTTAGAATTGATACAATCGTAATATCTACGCAGCATGATGAGTTTGATAACGACGATGCCAAAATGCTATCAAAAATCAAAGAAGACCTTGTTACTGTTTTAATGCCTAAAGTAATAGCAAAGTTGCCGCAAAATACCCAGGCCTTGTTTAATGATGAAATTACCTATCATATAAATCCCACCGGTAAATTTGTTATCGGAGGACCCCATGGTGATACCGGATTAACAGGAAGAAAAATTATTGTAGATACATATGGAGGAAAAGGGGCCCACGGAGGGGGTGCTTTCAGCGGGAAGGATCCTAGTAAAGTAGACCGAAGCGCCGCTTACGCAGCCAGACATGCTGCAAAAAACCTTGTTGCAGCGGGAGTTTCTGAAGAAATATTGGTGCAGGTAAGTTATGCTATTGGTGTCGTTGAGCCCACTTCAATTTTTGTAGATACTTATGGAACTTCAAAAGTGGCATTAAGTGATGGAGAAATAGCGCAGAAAGTAGCCGAACTTTTTGATATGAGACCATTTGCGATAGAAGATCGACTTAAACTGAGAAATCCTATTTATTTTGAAACAGCGGCTTATGGCCATATGGGGAAAGAACCCGTAATGATTTCTAAAGTATTTGAATCCCCATATAATGGGAGGGTTGAAAAAGAAGTAGAGTTATTCACCTGGGAGAAATTAGATATGATTGATAAGGTGAAATTGGCGTTCAATTTGTAATTTTTTGTACAAATAATAGGAATATCAGTTTTTCCATACCTATATTTGCTTTTATTAAGTTCAATCACTTATTGAAAAGTTATCAAGAAAGGTGGAGGGAATAGACCCTTTGAAGCCTTAGCAACCCTTTGTGTCCAATACGAAGAAGGTGCTAAATTCTATCACAGGAAAATTGTGACAGATAACATAAAAGAATTACCTGAGGTAATTTGTCTTTCTTTATAACATTTTATTATTTCCCTAATGCTCTGTGTAGCACTTAGGTTTGGATTGTACTGAATTTTATATTTAATAACGATATAAAGATCGTGTAAAAAACAATTTGTATTAAGAACCAGTATTCATTTTGAATACATAGAAACAAACATCATGAGTGAACACAAATTTTCTACCAATGCATTACATGCCGGCCATGACACAACTTTAAATGCCGGTACCCGGGCAGTGCCAATTTATCAAAGTACAGCCTATGTTTTTAACGATTCTGAACATGCGGCTAATTTATTTTCTTTAGCGGAGTTTGGAAATATTTACAGCCGGATTAATAATCCAACGAATGATATTTTAGAACAACGACTTGCTGCACTGGAAGGTGGTATTGCTTCAGTCGTTACTTCATCGGGAACAGGAGCTATTAATACGGCCCTTTTAGTTCTGTTGAAGTCAGGAGATCATATTGTGGCCTCCAATAGCTTATATGGGGGGACATATAATTTGCTGAGTGTTACCCTACCCCGGTTTGGAATTACAACAACATTTGTTGACCCTTCAGACCCTTTAAATTTTGGGAAAGCTGTAAAGGAGAATACACGCGCAATTTTCGTAGAGTCGCTGGGGAACCCAAAGCTGGATGTTCTCGACTTAAAAGCTATTTCAGCTGAAGCAAAGGCTGCCAAAATTCCTTTTATTGTTGATAATACAGTCGCAACACCTGCCTTATTAAATCCGATTGAGCATGGAGCCAATATTGTAATTCATTCTCTTACCAAATATATCAATGGCAATGGTACAGCACTTGGTGGTGCGGTAATAGATGCCGGAACCTTTGATTGGGCAAACGGGAAATTTCCTGAATTTACAGAACCTTCAGCTGGATATCATGGTTTAGTATATCATGATGCCTTGGGACCGGCTGCATTTATTGCTAAAGTACGAATCGAAGGCTTAAGGGATCATGGCGCCTGTCTGAGCCCATTTAACGCCTTTCAAATAATCCAGGGTCTGGAAACTCTTGAGGTACGTATGAAAAAGCACAGTGATAATGCACTCGAATTGGCTGAATGGCTTGAAAACCGAGATGAAGTTACCTGGGTAAATTATCCGGGCCTGGAAAGCAGTAAATATTTTGCCGAGGCAGAGGCTTATTTACCAAAAGGACAAAGTGGGCTAATTACATTTGGTGTTAAAGGGGGTTATGATTCTGCAAAGAAAATAGCAGACGGAACGCAAATTTTTTCCTTATTGGCCAATATAGGCGATACTAAATCTTTGATAATTCATCCGGCTAGTACTACGCATCAACAATTAGATGATGCAGCACAGGAATCAACAGGAGTCACTAAGGATTTAATACGTTTATCTGTAGGATTGGAAAATCTGGATGATCTTAAAACTGATCTGGAACAGGCTTTTGCAACAATTGATAAATCTGTTCTGGCATAGAAGTTATTAAAACAATACTGATATTGGCTGAGTAGACCGTTTAACTCTTAATAGAAGCACATCTACTCAGCTTTAATTGACATCTCTTGGATGAAAGACCTGAATACGACACTTAAAAAAATAGAAATCCCTAAGTATAAAACTTATAGTGGCTTTGTGCAAGATATGGAGTTATCCTATGAATTGTTTGGTAAAGAGTTGCACTCAGCACCTATTGTAATGGTAAATCATGCCCTTACGGGAAATTCAAATGTTGCTGGGAAAAATGGTTGGTGGGCTTCATTGATTGGAGATGGAAAATGTATTGACACAAAGAAATATACTGTATTAGCCTTCAACATCCCCGGTAACGGATATGACGGATTTGTGGTTGACAATTATAAAGATTTTGTGGCTGGGGATATAGCCAGAATATTTCTTCAAGGATTGAAGGAGCTCAATATAGATCGTATTTATGCTCTTATTGGGGGTTCATTAGGAGGCGGAATCGCCTGGGAAATGGCCGCGATGAACCCATTAATAACGGAACATTTGATCCCTGTGGCTGCTGATTGGAAGTCAACAGATTGGCTCATTGCCAACTGTCAGATTCAGGAGCAATTTCTTGTAAATTCTAAGCAACCGGTCCACGATGCCAGGATGCATGCCATGTTGTGTTACAGGACTCCTCAGTCTTTTAAAGCAAGGTTTCAAAGGAGCACCAATGAAGAACTACAGGTTTTTAATGTTGAAAGCTGGCTAACGCATCATGGAAAAAAATTAAACGAAAGGTTTCAACTTTCGGCTTACAAATTGGCTAACCAATTATTAAAAACTATAGATATCACAAGAGATGGAGAAGATGCATTCATCAATCTTGAGAACAGTAAAACCAATATTCATATTATAGGGGTAGATTCAGATCTTTTTTTTACAGCAAATGAGAACAAAGATACATTTAAACAGTTGGCTCAGGCTAAAAGTAATGTAACCTATGGTGAAATTCAATCTTTGCACGGTCATGATGCATTTCTGATTGAATTTGAACAAATGCAGCAATTACTCAAAGGAGTTTTTGATACTAATGGAAAATCTCAGAGAATAAAAATTTTAAAGTTTGGTGGGAAGTCACTTTCCAATGGAGAAGGCTTAGGAAGGGTATTGGATATTATAACCAATAAAGTCAATAATGGAGAAAATATTGCAGTGGTTTTATCAGCTCGTGAAAAAGCCACAGATCAATTGGAAGCTATATTAAATAAAGCTGCAAAGGGATTAGATTATCGGGAAGATTTTGAAAATTTTGAAAGTTATCAGAAACATACTTTTAAAAATATAAGTCTTTCGGAGGAATTCCTGGAATTGGTAAAGTTATTTGAAGGAGTTACTTTACTTGGGGATTATAGTGCTAAAATAAAAGACCAGGTTCTGGCTTATGGAGAGCTGATATCAGGTAAATTAATCACAAAATTGCTAATTGGAGAAGGAATCAATGCAAAATTACTTGATAGTCGCCGACTGATAAAAACAGATGATTCTTATGGAGATGCCAAATTACTGGAAGATGTATCCAGGGAAAATGTAATTCAAGAATTTTTTAAATTGAAGCCAGATGAGGTGCCTGTGATCACAGGATTTATAGCATCTACTGAGAAAGATGAAACTACCACACTAGGGCGTAATGGCAGTAATTATACTGCTTCTCTAATTGCAAACTTTTTGGACGCGGAAGAATTGCAAAATTATACTCATGTAGATGGCATTTTCACAGCGAACCCGGAATTTGTTTCTGAAGCACAAAGAATAGAGCACTTGTCATATAGTGAGGCAAATGAACTTGCTAATTTTGGAGCAACCATTTTACACGCGAAGACTATTATTCCCTTAATCGAAAAGAATATCCCACTGAGGATACTCAATACTTTTAATAATGATAATGAGGGTACACTGATTAGTGCCAAATCTAGCAAAGATGGAATTAAATCATTATCCGTTATTGAAAATGACGCGTTAATTAATCTGGAAGGGAGGGGGTTACTTGGGAAGGTCGGAATTGATGCCCGCATTTTCAGGACCCTTAGCCAAAATAATATAAGTGTAAGTATCATTTCGCAGGGTTCTTCGGAGCGAGGAATTGGATTGGTGGTTAATTCGGAGAAGGCACATTTGGCAAAAAGGGCATTAGAGATGGAATTTGAGAGTGATTTTCAATCGCGTGATATAAATACAATTACTATTGTAAGCGAAGTTTCAGTCATCTCTATAGTAGGTCAGGATCTTAGCACTTTTCACAAACCTTATAATGCGTTAATCAAGAATCAAATAGTTCCCTTATTGTTTAATAATACGATTTCAGGTAAGAATGTAAGCTTGGTTGTTAAGAAATCAGACCTCCATAAAGCGCTAAATGTAATGCACGGTCAAATTTTTGGAATTAGCAAAAAAGTTAATCTGGCAATTTTTGGACACGGGAATGTTGGGGGCACTCTAGTAGATCAGATTTTAGCTACGAGGAAGGGAATTGAAGAAAGAAAAGGGATTAATCTAAACGTATTTGCCCTGGCTAATTCAAAAAGCTTACTCTTAAACAAAGAAGGTATTTCTAAAAAATGGGAGGAGGAAATTAATGAAAAGGGCGTTCCTTATACCGTGGATCATATTTTTGATTATGCCAAAATACATCATCTTGAAAATTTAATTGCCATAGATAATACCGCAAGCCAGGATTTTGTGGCCAATTATTTTGATTTTATTGAAAATGGATTTGATCTGGTATCCTCAAATAAAATAGCTAATACCCTGGGATTTGACTACTACAGATTGATAAGAGATGAGTTGGCAAAAAAACAGAAACAATACCTGTATGAAACTAATGTAGGTGCAGGATTACCTTTGATAGATACAATAAAGCTTTTACATCTATCCGGTGAAAACATTACGCGAATTAAAGGTGTTTTTTCGGGATCTTTAAGTTATATTTTTAATACTTTTTCCGAAGAGGACACTTCCTTTTCCACGATTTTGAAAACCGCCATTTCAAATGGATTTACCGAGCCCGATCCAAGAGAGGATTTGTCCGGTAACGATGTGGGTAGAAAGTTGCTGATATTAGCTCGTGAATTGGAACTTGAAAATGAATTTGATGATATTTCAATTCAAAATCTTATACCAATATCTCTCCGTAATGGAAGTGTGCAGGAATTCTTGAATGGATTTGAAGTCCTGGATGATTTTTTTAGTAAAATCAAGGACAACCAGGAGCCGAATCATGTGCTCCGCTATGTTGGGGATTTGTATGGGGATTTACAGAAACAGAAAGGAAATCTGGAAGTAAAACTGATATCAGTCCCCAGGGAGAGTGCTTTAGGGCAGGTTAAAGGTTCTGACTCCATTATTGAGATTTATACCGAGTCATATGGCGAACATCCATTGGTAATTCAGGGTGCAGGAGCCGGTGCGGCCGTAACTGCTCGTGGGGTTTTTGGAGATGTTTTGCGTATTGCAGAAAAAATTTGATCGTTTTTTGAATAATCCTGCTAATAGAAAAAGATGAAAAATAAAAAATTTGAAACTGAGGCGATACGTACTCAAATAGAACGTTCAAAGTTTTTGGAACATTCAAGTCCAATGTACCTTACATCCAGTTTTATTTTTGAGGATAGTGAAGATATGAGGGCCTCTTTTGCGGAAGAAAAAGAGCGAAATATTTACTCGAGATATTCTAATCCTAATTCATCAGAGTTTATAGAAAAAGTATGTAAAATGGAAGGTGCAGAGGATGGATTTGCTTTCTCCTCGGGGATGTCGGCTGTTTTTTCAACCTTTGCCGCCTTGTTAAGCAGTGGAGATCATATTATTTCGGCACGAAGTATTTTTGGTGCAACTCATAGTCTTTTCACTCAGGTTTTTCCAAAATGGAATATTAGCCACAGCTATTTTAAAATTGGGGAATTAGAAAATTTAGAAAAACTAATTACACCAAAAACCAAAATACTCTTTGCAGAATCCCCAACAAATCCAGGCGTTGATATTCTCGACCTTGAAGCACTTGGCAGGTTTTCAAAAAAGCATAAACTTATAATGGTTGTCGATAATTGCTTTGCTTCTCCTTATTTACAGCGGCCCATAGAATTTGGAGCGGATCTGGTAATTCATTCCGGGACTAAACTCATGGATGGACAGGGTAGGGTATTGGCTGGTATTACGGTAGGTAAAAGAGATTTAATAGATCAAATTTACCGGTATTCAAGAATAACCGGCCCTGCATTATCTCCTTTTAATGCATGGGTTCTGTCCAAAAGTCTGGAAACTTTGGGTGTAAGAGTAGACAGGCATTGTGCAAATGCACTTAAGGTGGCCGAATTTTTAGAAGGTAATAAAAGTGTTAATTGGGTAAAGTATCCATTTTTAAAATCTCACCCTCAATTCGAACTTGCCAGAAAGCAGATGAGGGCGGGCGGTTGTGTGGTTGCATTCGAGTTAAAAGGCGGGCTTGATGCAGGGAAGAAATTTTTTGATTCCATTGGGTTATTATCTTTATCTGCCAATTTGGGAGATACCCGAAGTATAGTTACGCATCCTGCATCCACTACACATAGTAAGTTGTCTGGAGAAGAAAGGTTAGAATGTGGTATAACTGATGGCATGGTGAGAGTCTCAGTTGGTCTGGAGCACATAGATGATATTATTAGTGATATAGAACAGGCGTTGGATAAGATATGAGACATAGGAATATTCCTATTTTAACTATCTTCGCATAATGCTTTCTAAAAAGACGAAATACGGATTAAAGGCCCTGACTTATTTGGCATCTCAAAGTAAAAGAGAGCCAGTTCAGATTTCGGAAATTGCAAGGCATGAGAATATTTCTCAAAAGTTTTTAGAAAGTATTTTACTCACTTTGCGCAAAACAGGTTTTTTAGGATCAAAGAAGGGAAAAGGAGGAGGTTATTACCTAATAAAGGAACCTGGCGAAATTCTTTTGACAACCGTTATTCGTGTGTTGGAAGGACCAATTGCCATGGTTCCTTGTGTAAGCCTTAATTTTTATGAAAAGTGCGACGACTGCCCCGATGAAAATAAATGCGCTGTCCACAAATTAATGCTTCAGGTACGTGACAGCGTCCTTGAAGTCTATAGAAATAATACCCTTGCTGATCTTATTTCGGAATAAAATTTCTTCAAAAATTTTGGTATAACAATGAATCATTCTCAATAATTGCTTGGTTTTTTAATTAATCTACTAAAACTATAGGAGTAAAGTAATATTTCAAAATAAATAACGTCTTACTTTGAAATAATATTCTATTTTTGAATACTCTATTAAACCGATAGGAATTAAATAAAACAAATGATTGCAGACCAATTTATAATTAATAAAGAAGCAGCAAGTGCCAGTTATAAAACAGACAGGGCTTCGGATCAGCCAAAACGAAGTATTGCCAAGTCTATTAGCTGGCGGGCCATTGGTACATTAGATACCATAATAATATCGTGGATTATTACGGGCACTCTTTCTCTGGCATTTTCTATTGGATTGGTAGAATTGGTCACAAAGATGGTCTTGTATTTTTTACATGAACGATTGTGGAACACTATTAAATGGGGGAGGTAATTTTAACTTTAAAAAATAAGATATGAGTTTGACAACGCAGGATATAGAACATTTAAATAATCACTTTAGAGGAATACCTCCCGAAGAGATAATTTCATGGGCAATTCTTTATGGTTCCAAATCTGTAGTTACTACCAATTTCAGACCATATGAAGTAGCGATATTAAATGCGGTTACCGAAGTTAAATCGGATATTCCTGTTATATGGTGTGATACCGGATATAATACACCCAACACCTACAAACATGCGGAAGAATTAATCTCTGGTTTGAACTTAAATATTAAATTGTTTGTTCCTAAGCAGACTACCGCACATAGAGATGCGGTGATGGGGATTCCGGATATTGATGACTCCAGGCATAAAGAATTTACAGAACAAGTGAAACTGGAACCTTTCCGACGAGCAATGGCTGAGCACAAACCAGACGTTTGGTTTACGAATCTTAGAAAAGGTCAGACTGCTTTAAGAGATACATTAAACATCTTAAGTTTAAGTGAGGAAGGAGTCCTCAAGGTAAGTCCGTTTTACCATTGGAATGATACACGCCTGGACGCCTATTTGAATGCAAGAGGACTACCAAACGAACACAACTATTTTGACCCAACCAAGGTTTTAGAGAACAGGGAGTGCGGTTTACACACTTAGGACACAAAAAGAGAAAAGCTTACTACCGGTCTGCAGGGTAATTGAAACATATTATTAATGACCATTTATTTTAATATAACCTATTAAATATATAGGAATAATAGGAAATTAGTATTATGCAAAGTTTTAGAACCGAAATAGAAAACCCCATTGTAGAGAAGGATATCATTGAACTCGAGAAAAAAATCAGGGAGTTCAAAGGAGGTTCTATTGACGAGGAAAAATTCCGAAGTCTGCGCCTGGCCCGAGGGGTTTACGGACAAAGACAGCCGGGAGTTCAAATGATACGTATTAAATTACCCTATGGTAAAGTAAGTTCAAGGCAATTGCGCAGGATTTCAGATGTTGCAGACGAGTATTCTACGGGCAGACTGCACATTACCACCCGGCAGGACATTCAGATTCATTATGTAGACCTGGAACGTACCCCTGAACTTTGGGCGCAACTAGAGAAGGATTCAGTAACACTTAGAGAAGCATGTGGGAATACTGTACGAAATGTTACAGCTAGTGAAACAGCAGGAATAGACAGAGATGAACCATTTGATGTTTCACCCTATGCTCAGGCCATTTTTGAATATTTTTTAAGAAATCCTATAGGTCAGGAAATGGGCCGTAAGTTTAAGGTTTCTTTTTCTTCAAGTGATGCGGATACAGGACTTTCTTATATGCACGATCTTGGTTTTATCGCCAAAATACAGGAAGGTGTTAAGGGCTTTAAGGTAATGTTAGGTGGCGGACTGGGTTCGCAACCTCGTCATGCAGATGAGCTGTTTACCTTTCTTCCTGCCAGTGAAATAATTCCTATGATGGAAACTGTTGTTCGAGTTTTTGACAGATATGGTGAAAGAAAGAGCAGGGCAAAAGCAAGATTAAAGTTTCTTTTAAAAGACTTGGGCCTTGAAGCCTTTAAAGAATTATTAATTGCGGAAAAGAAGGCGATCCCTTTTCAAAAGTACCCTATTAATATTAGTACTTATCCCAAGGTGGTTATTTCAAATGAGAAGGCTCAGGATGTAATTATAGATGATATTGAAGCTTTTGAACAATGGAAAACTACCAATCTGGTGTTACAAAAACAATCCGGATATGTAGCTGTTGGGATAAAGGTATTGTTAGGAGATTTTTATACAGAAAAAGCCAGATTGCTGGCTGATCTGATTGAAAAGTATGCGGCGGGTGAAATTCGTTTAACATTAAGACAGAATATAATGATTCCCTATGTAAGGAAATCCCTGATTCCATTTTTCTATACCGAACTTAAGAAAATGGGATTTGCAGATGCCGGCTATAATAAGGCATTAGATATTACTGCTTGTCCGGGTACCGATACCTGTAACCTTGGTATTGCAAGTAGTACGGGAATTGCTACGGAATTAGAGCGCGTTATCAAGGAAGAATACCCACAATATGTAAATAATGCCGATGTGGTCATTAAAATTAGTGGCTGTATGAACGCATGTGGTCAGCATTCCATGGCCAATATTGGTTTTCAAGGGATGTCTATACGCACTAAGGAGAAGCTGGTAGTACCTGCTTTGCAGGTGTTACTTGGAGGAGGGAATATGGGAGACGGCCGTGGCTTATTTGCGGATAAAGTTATCAAGATTCCAAGTAAACGAGGACCTGAAGCACTCAGACAAATACTCAATGATTTCGAGATCAATGGCAAAGGAGCCTCTTATGAATCTTATTATGCGGAAAAAGGAGAGTATTATTTTTATGAACTTCTTAAGCCACTCACAGATATTGAAAATTTATCTTCAGAGGACTATTTGGACTGGGGAAGCAATAAACGGTATCAAAAAGCAATAGGAATAGGAGAGTGTGCAGGAGTGGTGATAGATTTGATCGCCACATTATTGTTTGAAAGTGATGAAAAGATAAAAAATGCGAAAGAAGGCATTAGTGAACAAAAATGGGCCGCTAGTATTTATTATTCTTATTCTTCAATGGTTAATACTGCCAAAGCACTTTTAACTGCGGAAAAAACCAAGACAAATACACATAACAGTATAATAAAAGACTTTAACACCTATTTTATCGCAAACGGTAGAATAACACTGAATTCCTCATTCGAAGATTTGGTATTGCAATTAAACAAAAATGAGCCTAATGAGACTTTTGCCAAAAACTACTTAGCTGATGCTGAGGAATTTTTGAATAAAGTAGAATCCTACAGAAAACTCGAACTGATACATGCATAAAAGAGCAAAGTTAACGGTTGTAGGCGCAGGTCCGGGAGATTTGGAGCTCATCACTTTAAAAGCAATTAAAGCATTGCAGGATGCAAATGTTGTTCTTTATGACGCTCTTGTGGATAAAACCTTATTAGAATATGCCTTTAAAGCAGAGCATATTTTTGTAGGTAAGCGCAAAGGTTGTTATGCCTTTCAGCAAGATCAGATAAATGAATTAATTGTGCAAAGAGCAGAAAGTCGGGGACATGTGGTTCGATTAAAAGGAGGAGATCCTTTTGTTTTTGGCCGTGGGTCAGAGGAAATGGCTTATGCAGCCAAATATGGTCTGGAAGTGGCTATGGTTCCTGGTATATCTTCGTGTATTGCAGTTCCCGCATCTCAAAATATTCCGGTTACCAAACGAGGCTCTGCAGAGAGTTTTTGGGTGATTACAGGAACTACTAAAGAACATAAACTCTCGGGAGATATTCAACTCGCTGCTAAATCCAATGCTACAGTGGTCATATTAATGGGCATGTCAAAACTCTCGGCTATAGTAGAATTATTTATCAAAGAGAACAAATCAGATACTCCCGTTGCAATTATTCAGAATGGCACAAAAGAAGAAGAACAAGTTGGCATTGGAACAATTAATACTATAGAAAATATAGTAGATAAACAAAAACTAACGAACCCGGCGATCATAGTCATAGGCGAAGTAGTAAAAAATCGAAATCAAATAATTCAGATAAGCCACCAACATCAATTTCAAATCACAGAATAATGGAAAGGAATAATTTATATCCGATTTTTCTTAAATCGCGATCTCTCCATATTTTAATAGTAGGAGGAGGTAATGTAGCTGAAGAAAAATTAGCCTTTTTAACTAAGTCCAGTCCGGATGCTAAAATCACAATGGTATCGCCTATGTTTCGAGAAAAGACTTTAAAGTTAGCTGCAAATTATGATGTTGAACTTATTAGATCCACTTACAATACTGAATTTCTTAATGGGAAACATTTGGTTATAGCTACCACAGATAAACCTGATATAAACCTACAGGTTTACAATGACTGCAGAAGTATGGATAAACTTGTAAACGTTGCTGATAATCCTCCTTATTGTGATTTTTATATGGGTGGTATTGTAACTAAAGGGAATGTCAAGATAGCCATATCTACAAATGGTAAATCCCCTACAACAGCAAAGAGGTTGAGGCAATTTTTTGAAGATGTAATACCGGAAGATATTAGTAGGATGGTTCAGAATCTAAATAGTTATCGAAAAACAATTAAAGGAAATTTTGAACAGAAGGTGGATAGAATGAATGAAGTAACAGAAAACCTGGTTACAAATATTGAAGAATAATTCTGTTTCACTTTAATTTACAAACTATCTTTATTACGCTTCACTTGAAGTGCCAGATTAGAGCAAATAAAACCAAAAAAGTATTTCAAAGCAGGGTTAAGTAATGAACAATAGTATTCCTTGAAAAGTAAAAAGAAAGAGCTTATCAGGCTTGTCTATAAATGTGTTTACACCCCAAAAAAAGTACATTTTTCTTGTTTTTAAATGACAAGTGACGTTTCTTTGTGCCAGTTCATTACAACATTGACATTGTTATCAAGAAAGGTGAAGGGACTAGACCCGTTGAAACCTTAGCAACCCTTTAACTATAAAGAAGGTGCTACATTCTACCACGATGCTGCTTTTTTATGGCAACTCAGGCTAGATAACACAAAGAAAAGGCTTTACGTCATTTTCTATTTTTCTTGATATTATTATAGAATTGTTCACTATGCGCATCTAAAAAGCAGATATTTATTATGCTGATTCTAAATGTTAATGGTAGACTGGGCAAACATCCATAGTGAGTTGTTGTAATTCCTAAAAACGAATCTTATGAAGAAGATACAGGATATACTGAAAGAGCGGGTTATGATACTGGATGGTGCAATGGGCACTATGCTTCAGCGATATAAATTTACAGAAGAAGATTTTAGGGGAAACCGTTTTAAAGACTGGCCCTATCCACTGCAAGGCAATAATGACCTATTGACCCTAACCCAGCCAGAAGCTATTGCCGAAATTCATAGAAAATATTTTGAAGCAGGAGCGGATATTGTGGAAACTAATACATTCTCTGGAACTTCCATTGCAATGGCTGATTATCATATGGAAGATTTGGTCTATGAACTTAATTATGAGTCTGCCAAAATAGCAAAGCAGGTAGCCGGAGAATTTACTAAAAGAGAACCAAATAAACCCAGATTCGTGGTAGGGAGCATGGGACCAACCAATAAAACAGCAAGTATGTCTCCTGATGTAAATGACCCTGGATTTAGGGCAGTTTCATTTGAGGCACTGCGATTAGCTTATAAAGAACAGGTGGAAGCCTTGTTAGATGGTGGAGTGGATATTCTGATGGTAGAAACAATTTTTGACACACTTAATGCTAAAGCAGCACTTTTTGCCATTGAGGAGGTAAAACAGGCACGTAATATTCAAACACCGGTCATGGTTAGCGGCACCATTACTGATGCCTCAGGCCGAACTTTATCCGGCCAGACTGCAGAAGCATTTTTAATATCTATAGCTCATATTCCTCTATTGTCTGTTGGATTTAATTGCGCTTTGGGAGCAAAACAATTAGTACCGCATTTAGACGCCATTGCAGTTCGTACAGAAACTGCTATTTCAGCACATCCTAATGCAGGATTACCCAATGCTTTTGGTAATTATGACCAAACACCTGATCAGATGGCTGAACAAATCAAGGAATATCTGGATAAAGGCCTTGTGAATATAATTGGAGGATGCTGTGGCTCTACACCCGCTCATATTACGGCGATTGCTGAAATGGCAAAGGATTATAAACCTAGAAAATTTATTTTTTCTGATGCAGAAAGGGTTCATTTGTAAAAAATGAGAAATACAAGCAACATACAAAATAATTCACAAAATGATGTGGCGGCTGGTAGTGATCCCATATCACAACCAAGATTTCTTAAGCTAGCTGGTCTGGAACCACTGGTTATTACCCCGGATAGCAATTTTATTAATATAGGGGAAAGAACTAATGTTGCTGGTTCAAGAAAGTTTCTTCGATTAATTAAAGAAGAAAAATTTGAGGAAGCCCTGGATATAGCCAGGCACCAGGTGGAAGGTGGAGCCCAGATCATTGATATAAATATGGACGATGGCCTGATAGATGGAAAACTAGCCATGACCAGGTTTTTGAATTTGGTAATGGCCGAGCCAGACATAGCCCGTGTTCCTATAATGATAGATAGCTCCAAATGGGAGATTATTGAGGCCGGATTACAACTTGTTCAGGGAAAATGTATTGTCAATTCAATTAGTCTAAAGGAAGGAGAAGAAGAATTTATTCGTCAGGCAAAATTAATACGTCTTTACGGGGCTGCAGTAATAATCATGGCATTTGACGAAAAAGGTCAGGCAGATAATTTTGAGAGACGGATCGAAATAGCGAAACGATCTTATGATATATTAGTAAATAGTATTCATTTCCCGCCGGAAGATATCATTTTTGATCTTAATATTTTTCCTGTTGCAACCGGAATGGAGGAACACAAACAGAATTCGGTAGACTTTATTGAAGCTACTGCCTGGGTTCGGAAAAACCTACCTTATTGCAGTGTTAGCGGGGGAGTGAGCAATGTGTCTTTTTCATTTAGAGGTAATACACCCGTTCGTGAGGCAATGCATTCGGTTTTCTTGTACCATGCTATTCAGGCCGGTATGAATATGGGAATTGTTAATCCTGCTATTCTTGAAGTCTATGACGATATTCCAAAAGATTTACTGGAAAGGGTAGAAGATGTCATTTTAAACAGAAGGGATGACGCCACGGAACGTCTCCTCGATTTTGCTGAAACTGTGGTGGGCAAGGCAAAGGATAGCAAAGTAGATGATTCATGGCGAAAAGAGCCACTTCAGGAAAGAATTACCAGGGCTTTGGTAAAGGGAATAGATCAATACATTGTATCAGATGTGGAAGAAGCAAGGCTCGCCGTCGTTAAGCCTATTGAGGTAATTGAAGGCCATTTAATGAAAGGGATGAATGTGGTTGGGGATCTCTTCGGAAGTGGAAAAATGTTCCTGCCACAGGTAGTAAAGTCTGCAAGGGTAATGAAAAAGGCTGTTGCTTATTTATTGCCTTATATCGAAGAAGATAAAGACAATGTATCACAGTCCGCTGGTAAAATCTTAATGGCAACGGTTAAGGGTGATGTACATGATATAGGCAAGAATATCGTAAGTGTGGTACTGGCATGTAATAACTATGAAATTATTGATTTGGGCGTTATGGTTCCACCTGAAAAAATAATTCAAAAAGCTAAAGAAGAACAAGTTCATATAATAGGATTAAGTGGACTTATTACTCCTTCTCTGGATGAAATGGTTCATCTGGCACGCGAAATGGAGCGCCAGGGTTTTAAAATACCATTATTGATAGGAGGGGCAACAACCAGTAAAGCACATACTGCAGTAAAGATTGATCCCCAGTACAGCGCCTCTGTAGTTCATGTAAATGATGCCTCGAGGGCCGTTACTGTTCTGGGTGACCTGTTACATAAAGATTCTGCTGATGATTATAAGGCATTGGTTAAAACTGACTATTCTTCCTTCAGGGAGAAATTTCTAAGTCGGGGGAAACAAAAGGAATACCTAAGTCTGGAAGATGCAAGAAAGAATAAGTTTCATATAGACTGGGATGCTTCTGATATTGTAAAACCAAATAATTTGGGGATAGAGGTCATTAGGGATATGGACCTTGATCTTTTGGAGGAATTTATAGATTGGACACCATTTTTCCGAAGTTGGGACTTACATGGAAAATACCCTGCAATATTAAGCGATGAAATTGTTGGGGAGCAGGCTACTGAGTTATATGAGGATGCCCAGTCAATGCTGAAAAAGATATTCGTTGAGAAGTTATTGACCGCAAAAGCGATTTTCGGTCTTTTTTGTGCTAATACAATTAATGATGATGATATTGAGGTACTTACTCATCCTGTAAATACAGATACTGCTGACAAAAAAGAGGAAAATAAGCATCTTGTTTTTAGGACTTTGCGCCAGCAATCCAAAAAAAGACAAGGTATTCCGAATATAGCCCTGGCAGATTTCATAGTGCCCAAAGATTCTGGAATACAGGATTATATTGGCTGCTTTTGCGTTACAACTGGTTTTGGCACAAATGAACTTGCTGAAGAATACGAGAAAAACCATGATGATTACAATGCTATTATGATTAAAGCATTGGCCGACAGGCTTGCTGAAGCCTTTGCTGAGTATTTACATAAAGAAGTGCGAATGAAATATTGGGGATATGCAGCAAAAGAAAAACTCTCCAATGAAAATTTAATAAAAGAAGAATACAGGGGAATAAGGCCGGCACCTGGCTACCCGGCATGTCCCGATCATACCGAAAAATTGACAATCTGGGAATTACTGAACGTAGACAAGGAGATTGGAGTTAAATTGACAGAAAACCTTGCTATGTTCCCAGCGGCCAGTGTAAGTGGATATTATTTTGCACATCCGGAGGCTCGATATTTCGGATTGGGTAAGATAACAGAAGACCAGATTGTTGATTATGCCGGGAGGAAAGAAATTGAATTGAGTGAAGCAAGGAAATGGTTAGCCCCAAATACAGCTGATGAATAAGTGTAAGATCCTGCTGAATTTAATCTGGATCAATGAGTTACCAGGATAAAAATATAATAGTCAAAAAAATTTTGAACTATAAATATTAAATAGTAGTAAGATTAATGAAAGTCACCGAACATATAGAAAGGGCAAAAGGGAATACGCTATTCTCTTTTGAAATTATCCCTCCGGTTAAAGGAAGAAACATAAAAGAGCTATACGATAATATTGACCCTTTAATGGACTTCAACCCACCCTTTATAGATGTCACTACTTCCAGGGAGGAGTATATTTATATTGACAAGAATGGACTTTTAGATAAAAAACTCACACGAATGCGACCAGGTACTGTTGGGATTTGCGCTTCAATAAAGCACAAATATGATGTAGATACCATTCCACATGTACTATGTGGTGGATTTACAAAGGAAGAAACAGAATACTTACTGGTTGACTGTCACTATCTGGGGATAGACAATATTATGGCCCTTAGGGGAGATGCGATGAAAGAAGAGAAATATTTCGAACCCTCAAAAGGGGGTCACGTGTACGCATCAGAACTGGTAGAGCAAATACATAATCTAAATTGCGGCCAATATTTACATGAGGTTGTGGAGACAGATTATTGTGCAGATTTTTGCATTGGTGTAGCGGGATATCCTGAAAAACACATGGAAGCACCTTCTTTACAGACAGATTTAAAATGGCTGAAGAAAAAAGTTGAACTTGGCGCCAATTATGTAGTGACACAAATGTTTTTTGATAATAAAAAGTTTTTTGCCTATGTTAAAGCAGCCAGGGATATGGGTATTACCGTACCCATAATTCCCGGGATAAAACCCATAGCCGTAAAAAGACATTTACAATTATTACCTCAGGTGTTTCGAATTGACCTTCCACAGGACTTAATTGAAGCCGTGGAAAACTGTAAGAATAATAAGGAAGTTAGACAGGTTGGGATTGAATGGGCCATTGAGCAATCAAAAGAATTAAAGGAGGCAGGAGTCCCTGTTCTTCATTATTATTCTATGGGCAAATCAACTAATATTAAAGCTATTGCTGAGGCTGTATTTTAATTGAATAGGGCCTTTTTGTAGCTCAATTTATTTTAAAAGTAGGGCTACTCAACTAAGTTATCTGCGGAATTGATATTCTTTGTTTACTAAATACCTTCCAGAAATATCCTGATAAGAACCCTGATCATATGGAGTAAATTACTCGTAATATTTGCTACTTTTACACCCAATGGACACCAGATTTTTTTACGCATGCCTACTTTCCTGTCTGTGGTGTTTTTCCCAAAAAGAAGAAACACCTAAAAAGTTTACCATAGATGCCAATCCCTTTTATGGTTCTATTATCCTTCACAACACGGATATTTCTCATTTAATCAATGCACATCCTGCAGGAGTTATTCTTGGGTTTAATAAGAAAAATTTTGGCTCTAAAGAATGGCATCAGGAATATAACTATCCAGATACGGGGATTTCATTTATTTATCAGGATATGAAGGATGAAATCCTGGGTACAAATTTTAGTTTGTACGCACATTATAATTTTTATTTCTTTAAACGGAACATGCAATTCAGAATTGGTCAGGGCTTAGCCTACAATACCAATCCCTACGATAAGAATCAAAATTTCAGGGGTAATGCCTACGGCTCCCACATAATGAGTTCTACCTTATTTATGCTCAATTATCACAAGGAACAATTATTCAAGAACTTGGGAATTAAAGTAGGAATATCGATTATTCATTATTCCAATGCCAACGTGAAAGCACCCAATACTTCTACGAATACATTTGCCTTTAATGCGGGACTTGTTTACAATTTGAATGGTAATGAAGAAATTGTTTATATAAAGAATCCTGATAAAGAAAAAATTACCCAACCAATTAAAGCTAATCTTGTCTTTAGAACCGGTATTAATGAGAGTGATGTGGTTAATTCGGGTCAGTTTCCGTTTTATATTTTCTCAGCTTATGCGGATAAACGCTTATCCCGAAAAAGTGGAATACAACTGGGAGCGGATGTGTTTTTTTCTAATTTTTTAAAAGAATTGATTCGTTATCAGTCAATATCCTTTCCTGAGTTGGATGTTGATCCCGATACAGATTATAAACGAGTGGGTATCTTCCTGGGATTTGAACTCTATATTTCTAAATTAAGTGCTATCGCTCAGCTGGGTTATTATGTTTATTACCCTTTTGATTTTGAAGGAAAAGTGTACAATAGAATTGGTTTAAAATATTATTTTGGAAAAAAATTATTTGGTGCAGTTACTTTAAAATCCCATGGTGCTGCAGCCGAAGCGGTAGAGTTAGGACTTGGAATACGATTATAGAAATTATTGGCAATAAGTTAATTTGAGGAATGAAGACTAAAGTAACGTATTTGAAAAGTAAATATCTGCAAGTAGTAGTGGTGGTTTTTGGACTTATTTTTTTGATGAGTTGCAATGGTGATAATGCACCGGACTGTTTCCAAAACGCAGGTGACACAATACGTGATGTGATCCCG
>Ga0209013_10001900_pt1 | contig 19235 bp, 18 predicted proteins | sample Cruoilmetagenom2_FD_187291 | JGI IMG/M metagenome (GOLD analysis project Ga0209013, IMG submission 187291) | Oil polluted marine microbial communities from Coal Oil Point, Santa Barbara, California, USA - Sample 2 (SPAdes) (version 2) | ecosystem: Environmental > Aquatic > Marine > Oil seeps ...
CCACGGCCCCTCCTGCGCCGTGAACCAAAATTTTCTGTCCGGGCCGGACTTCAGCGACCCGGTGCAGCATTTGATAGGCGGTGACGTAGGAAAGAACCATGCTGACCGCTTCGGCTGGGTCCAAACCTTCCGGGACCGGGACAAGGGAATTGGCTGGCCGGATCATATATTCGGTATAGGCTCCGAAAACTGTCAGATCTGCAACCATTTGGCTAATTTCAAGCCCCGCATTGCCACTGCCTAGTTTGTCCACCAGGCCGACCATGTCATAACCGGGGGATAGCGGGGGTGTTTCTTTGAAACCGTAATAAATTCCTTTGCGAACCATGGTGTCGGTAAAAATCGCGCTGGCGGCCAATACCTTCACACGGACTTCACCCGGTCCGGGTTCGGGCAGTGTGTTTTCTTCAACGACCTTTAATACTTCGGGGGCGCCAAACTCGTTCAAAACAACTTTTTTATAGCTCATTTGCTCTCCGTTTATTCTTGTTAAACTATATGAATTTCGTTTTGGTACTTGTGATTATTTCAGCTGTCTGCATTCGTAGCTCATCTCAACTTCCCTTAACTCACCCTGTCCTCATCCGTTCAACCATGGCCTGGATCTCTGCCTCAAAGAAGGGGTCGACTGGCCCGTGCTCTGGAGTGGGGGCCAGGTGTCCAAATAATTCTAATGAAACTAAACCATGAAGCTGAGCCCAACTATCCAGGGCTAAACGAATGATCGAGAGTGGTCCAGTGAAATTTAATTTCTCACTCCAGGGCTGCAGCATTGTTATAAGAGCGGACGGAAGATCGGTTAGTTTTAGTTCACCCGCTTGAAAAGCTCCATTTATAGCCTGAATGAGGACCACCATGCTCTCAGCTGCGGCGGGACCGGTAATCTCCATTGGGGCGTGATAGTTAGGGATAGGTGTGCCAAAGATCAGGCTGTATTCAGCAGAGTGCGCTAAAGCCCAGCCGCGATAAGCCCTGAAACCGGCCAAAATAGCTTCTGTGTGATTATTTTGCTCAGAATCCCCAGCTTCGGCCAGAGTCTCAGCCAATGAGTGATAGGCATCCACGATCAGGGTTGTGACCAGGTCATCTCGGCTGGGGAAGTAATTGTAGATAGCGGGTGCGGTGATGCCTAACTCGCGGGCAATTGCCCGCAGGGAAAGTGCTGCCGGACCATGTTCGGCAATCTGATTTTTGGCCACAACTTTGATGGCCACCTGTAAATTGGGGTGCTGCTGACTTCTTTTTGGCCGGACCATAACTTCCCTCCAATTACTATACGCTGTAAATATACAGTGTATAGTAATATTTGTCAAGGGGCGGAATTGAATGGCCTTGACAAATGGTTGTTATTGATATATATTGTTTTATATATTAAACATTATATGTTACTTGAACGGGTGGTTATTTATGTCTCTCAAATATGCCCTGCTCGGTTTTCTAAATTATCAAGAACGCTCTGGTTATGATTTGAAACAGTTGATGGACCTATCTACAGCTAATTTCTGGCATGCCAAACAGAGTCAGATTTACACCACCCTCAAAAAGCTTGAAACCGATGAGCTTGTTATTTCCCACGTTGAACCCCAGGAAAGCCGTCCAAACCGGCGGGTTTATGAAATTACAGAAACAGGTCAAGCTACGCTGGGAGAATGGCTAGCAAAACCCTTGATGGTTATCGAACCACGCAAGGAAACCTTGCTGCTCAAGCTGTTTTTCTCTGCCCAGCTAAAACCGGAGACGATATTAACCGAGCTGAGGCTGCAGCGAAATCTTCATCAGGCAGACCTGGAGAAATACCAGACCACAACCAAAGATGTGATCCGTCAATTTGGCACGAGCACCGACATGGCTGATGATGCTCGACTATGGGAAACAACCCGGCGTTATGGCGAGTTATACGAAGAGATGTATGTCCTTTGGCTGGATGAGACCATCAAGGTAATGGAGAGATGGGGCGAATAGACCCCCTCTTTTTTTTCTAAGACAGGTAAATGTTTATATATAACTAATGTCATAAAGGAGTTTCGCATGTCGAACCAAACCACCGATTTACGTCCAAAAAATATTCTTCAAGCTCTGGAAGGTATGACTCTCAGTATCAACCCTGCTGAAGCCAAAGACCTGACAGCAACTATTCAATTTAAAGTCAGCGGTGAAGGGGGCGGTGACTACTATTTGACAATCAGCGATGGGAAGTGTGATTTCGCTGTTGGCATAACACCTTCCCCAACCCTAACTATTGATACGCCTGCCGATGTCTGGTTAAAAATTGCCCGAAAGGAAACGAATGGAGCGATGGCCCTGATGACTGGCAAATATAAGGGCAGCGGAAAGATGGGGTTGCTGATGAAGATGGATAAGATTTTCTCCCGTCAACCTTTGGAAGAAGAGCTGGAAGAAAAAGGGTGGCTTTAACACTACCTCCAGATAACGAAAAACAATGATCTTCCCACCCTGAAATTTGGGTGCTGACCCCGTAAATGAAGGAGTAACCCATGAAAGTTCTTGCCCTCAACGGCTCCCCCCGCATGAAAGCCAGCAGCACTTATCATATGCTGACGCCACTGCTGGAAGGTATGGAGAAAGCTGGCGCGGAAACAGAATTAATCCACATCCGCAAGCTTGACCTGGAAGTATGCATTGGTTGTTATACCTGCTGGGTGCGCACACCCGGTGAGTGCATCCATAAAGATAAAGACAGCATGGTTGATGCCATGGAGCACTATAACACTGCCGACCTGGTCATCTTTGGCACGCCGCTCTACCACTTCAGCATGAGCGGCATCATGAAAACATTCATCGACCGCACCCTGCCTCGCATTGAACCCTGGTTGATACCACATCCAGATATCCCCGATGTGACCTTTCATCCTGAGCGTTTCCACAAGCCAAATAAGATCATGCTGGTCTCGCCCTGCGGTTTCCCGGAGTTTGATCACTTTGAGTCGCTGGTGGCAACTTTCCGGCACATGGCGCATATGGAGCGTTTTGAATACCTGGGTGAAATCCTGCGCCCAGGTGCGGAAGCTCTCAGCCGCCGCTCTCTGCAGGGCTTATTTACTAATTATTATGATTTGCTCCGCCAGGCTGGTGAGCAGATCATTCGTGACAACCGCATTTCTGATGGAACCCAGGCTGACCTCAGGGCGGATTTATTCCCGGGGGGCAAAAAGGCGTTCTACGATATGGCTGGAGCATATTGGGAGGGGCAGATGGATCGTTTCAAAGTCCCGGATGAGATGCGTCACACCGTCCCGATTTTAGCGGATGATTTGGATAGCATTCCCTACGCTCCCGGTGGAACGGACCTGAATTTGGGAGTGTTGCACTCCGACGGGCGTTTTCTTGTCCCCAATGAATATATGCTCAACTTGATGGTTGGTATGTTCAACCCCCTGGCAATTCCTGGTCTCCGGGCGACAGTTCAATTTAATTTCTCCCCTCCGAAAGGAGTAGATTTTGACCCCGGTCCCGCCGATTGGTACTTGAATATTAACGATGGAGTTTGCACGCTGCACCAAGGACGCACAGCGCTGCCAACCCTCAGTATTACCACCCCCTACGAAGTCTGGTTTGACATAGGGACGGGCGCATTAATTGCCGACTCCGCTTTTGACGATGGAAAATACGATGCCAACGGCTCGATAACCTTATTGGAGCAATTCTCGCAGATTTTTCAGCATCCCCAACCAGGGGAAGGTGGAAAATCCAACCCTGAACTGGATCTGATTATGATGGGGATGCCAACGGCTTTTGATGCCAAAGCAGCCGATGATTTGGACGCCACTATTCAATTTGTCCTGGGTGGTGCAGGTGGCGGGATCTATCATCTGCATATCCAGGACGGGAAATGCATTTCAAAACGCGAGCCGGTCCTTAACCCTGATCTGATCATCAACGCCCCTGCCGAAATTTGGCTGGCTATCTCTAAAGGCGAAATCGATGGCCAGCAGGCTTATATGGAAGCCAAATATCGTGCCTCAGGTGATATGAATATTATGTTGAAATTGGGTGATCTTTTCAAATCGACCGGGCTGCCCCCCGCCTCAGTTTCACAACTATCAAAACCAGAAACCTCACCCTCGCAGGAGGAAGCTATGGATATGACACAACTCAATTGCCAAGATACCATTGCCGGGATGCCAACGGTTTTTAGCCCCGAAGCTGCGGGTGATTTGGCCGCGATTATTCAGTTTGTTGTGAGCGGTGAAGAACCCGGATCCTACTATTTGCAGATTGAGAATGGAACCTGTGCCTTCCATGAGGGCGAATCCTCTTCTCCGACGATGACAATCCAAACACCTTCGGAAATCTGGCTGGCGGTCAGTCGGGGCGAAATGGATGGACAAACGGCTTTTATGCAGCAGAAGTACACTGTTGAAGGCGATTTTAGCTTGTTATTGAAGATGAACGATTTGTTCAAATGAACCCAATTCTTCCGTTAATGAGTCATATGCTTGTCATGGTGTGAATAAATCCGAGAGCAACCGCGGGGAAATGCATAGCCCCCCTCACTTTCGATTAAGGGTCCTTGTAATGACAGTTAAATAAAAAGGGCGACACATCGCACCACCCCTACATTTCACTGGAAATTAATCGTCTTACGCCTTACGCTTTACCTCTATTCCCCCGCGGCCACAACCACCGCCCCTGCCATCTCGTTTGAGTGGGTCAGGCTGACCGACCAGCTTGTATATCCCAGGAAGCCCGCGATCTGGGCCGCTTTTCCGGACAGGCGCAGAATGGGTTTCCCTGAAGGCTCATTAAGAACCTCCATCTCCCTCCATGAAACCGGACCGATCCCGGTGCCCAGGGCCTTGGAGCAGGCTTCCTTGGCAGCAAAGCGGGCTGCCACTTCAGCGGCAATGAGTCGAGGACTAACTTGTCTGGAAGTAAATCTGTCCAGCCGTTCCAGCTCAGTTTCGCTGAAGATCTTTTTCAAGAAACGTTCTCCGTGGCGCACGAGCGCTTTTTCTATTCGTTCGATCTCGATCAGATCAATACCAGAGGATATGTTCATAATTAAGGTCCTGCGCTAGAGATAATCAAACGGTTTGGATCCAGGAATTCCCGGGCTGCCTCCAGGATCGATTGAGGGGTTATTTCCCGGATCATCTTTTCATAGTTTCGCAGATAATCAAAACCCAACTGATGCTGTTCCATGGTGAGCAGTGCGGAAGCAACGCCAGCGTTGGACTCCAGGGAAAGGGGCAGCTTGCCAATATAGTTTGACTGCACATCACGCAGTTCTTCAGCACTGATGGGCTGGTCCACAAATTTCTTAAGCTCTGCTTTGATCAGATCCAGGGCTTTGTCTCGATTCTCGGGAGCTACACCTGCTGATACCATCCATTGGCCAGGTCCGATGCTGGCGCTGAGTGAGCTGTAAGCATAATAAGCCAGGCCAGCCTGCTTGCGAACTGATTCGCCGATTCGTCCCATCATGCCAAATTGACCCAGCACGCTGTTCCCCAGCAAGGCGGAGTAATATCCTTCCCAGTTGCGGGAGGGACCAATTGTGCCGACTACCAGATCCGTCTGGCTCTTCTCGTCAATGACATGGTGTTTCTGGAACGTTTTTTCCGGCGCCGTCATATCAGGGACCTGCATAGCTTGAGGCTGCCCTTCATTAACCCAGCTTCCCAAATACTCTTCTGCCAGAGAGATCACAGATCCAGGCTCAAATGGGCCTACTACTACCAGGGTCATATCCTTGGGCCCGAAATGCTTCTGGTGGAAATCTTTCAGGTCCTTTACCTGGATGGCCTGGATGGTTTCGATGTATCCATCGCCGGGATATTGGTAGGGATGATCTTTATAAAGTGCCTTATCAAACCCCAGATTTGCCATCGAGTTTGTGTCTTGAGCCCGCAAATCCAACCCGGTTAATAACTGGGACCGGACCCGCTCAATATCCTTTTTAGGAAAGATCGGGTTCATCAGCACATCTGCCAGCATTTTCAACAAAGTGGGCAGATCTTCCGCCAAAGCTTTTCCGCCAAAGCCAGCCGTGTGTGGTCCGCAGCCAATTCCCAGACTCGCCCCAATTGATTCCAGAGAATCGTAAATTTCCTGGAAACTCTGTGTTTTGGTCCCACGCATTAAAGTCGAACTTGTAAAATCCGCCAGGCCTAATTTATCTTGCGAGTCGTAGATACTGCCTGCCTGGATATATCCGCCGATCGAGGCGCTCATGGAATTCATATTGGGCCGGAAAAGAAAGGTGATCCCGTTCTTCAGTTGGACCCGGGTGATGTCATCAGGCCCCGGAAGTGAATTGATCTTAAGGGTTGAAAAATCCTGCTTGGTCATTGGTTGTTATTTCCCTTCTTGTGAGGATGATAAATACCCACAATGCGGTTTTTTGGCTGTAGATAACCCTGCGCGACCCTTTGAACGTCATCTGGTGTTACGGCCGCGATATTATCCAGATAATTTGTAACCCACTCATAATTGGCAAACATCTCTGAGAAACCCATCCAAAAAGCCTGGTTAGTAATGCTTTCACCGCCATAGGCAAATAAAGCCTGAGTTTGTTTGACTGCCCGCTTTAATTCATCTGCCTGGGGCGGCGTGTCTTGTAAACGCTGGATCTCTTCATCCAAAATCTTGAGAGCATCATCTGTCGTCGAATTGGGATGAAGTATAAAATTCAAGGAGTACAGATATGGATCTATGGTAGCTGGAAGGCCGCCGTGAATATCAATAACCACTTCTGTGTCTTCGACCATCCGTTTATACAGTCGGGAAGTTTTATTAGTAATTCCTCCTCCGCCAAACAGATTTAATCCCTGTGGTCCGGATAAGATACTGTCCAGGATCAATAGCGGGAAAAAATCAGGCTCGCTCGCAGAGGGTGTGTGATAGGCCACGTTACCCAGTACCGTTTCTCCAGGTCCTTCTACTGTCAGCCTGTGCTCCCCACGCTGGGGGTTTTCCGGCCGGTTGACCCTGGGAGGATCATCTCCAGCAGGGATGTCTTGATAAAGATCTGTAATGCGTTTTAACATCTTGTCTTTATCAAAATCTCCCGCGATAGTCATTACCGCATTGTTCGGAGAATAGTAGGTTTTATAATGTCGGTGTAGATCGTTTTTCTGGATGGATTCCAGGTCCACTTGATCTCCAATGACGTCATGACTGTAAGGGTGGATCCTGAATGCGGCGTTGTGGAGCGCTTCCGAAAGCCAGAAACCGGGGCTATTTTCCCTGCCCTGTCTTTCCGATATGATCACAGTGCGTTCGGACTCCACTTCTTTTTCATCATAGGTAGTATTCACCATCCGGTCGGCTTCCAGCTCCAGGGCCAAATCGATCTTGCCGGCCGGCATGGTTTCAAAGTAGGTTGTCCAATCTAGGTAGGTGAAGGCATTCCAGGCACCGCCTGAACGGGCAACGGACTTCTCCATTTCGTCAGAGGAGATCTTTTCCGTACCCTTGAACTGCATGTGCTCCACCCAGTGGGATATGCCGTGTTTGCCAGGGATCTCATCCCGGGATCCAACCCGGTACCAAACCCAGCTGCTGATCAAAGGGGCAGAGTGGATTTCTTTAAGTTTGATTTCTAGTCCATTTTCAAGAAAAATGGAAGGAATGGTTTCTAATAGGCTCATAATGTTTTACTTATTGTGTGAGAGAAGCGATCAGTAGATCTAGCGCCAATTCCTCTTCCAATTGGAAGGTTTTAATGGACTGGTCGATTTCTGAAAGCTGATGATAGATTGTCTTTAGTTGAGGTAAGGTGAATAATTTCGCTTGAGGCATGATCTTCTTGATGGGATAAGGATGTGAACCGATCCTCAGGGCTATTTTGTTATGGTCAGACCCGGGATCTTGGTCCATCAATTCCCGGACCTGGATCAACAGCCGGAACTGGCGGATCACCATGCCAAACAGGGCAAGGGGTTTGTTATCTTCCAAAAGCCGTCGCAGCATGAACATTGCCTTTTGGCCGTCCCCGTAGCCGATGGCATCCACCATTTCAAAGATATCACCCTGGCGAACATCGGATACCAGATCCCTGACATCGATTTCTGTCACCGGTCGCGAAAAATCGACATAAGTAAGCAGTTTGTCGACCTCGGATTTCGCCAAGCGGGGATCTTCATCTATGTAGCTGGCGAGCAGCTGGGCCGCTTGATTTTCAAAGCTGCCGCCCATTTCTGTGGCTTGTTCGAGGATCCAATGAGTCATCGCAGGGCCTTTGGGCAGGGAGAACACCTGCATCCAGGACCGCTTGGGGTTCTTTTTGATCCACTTGATCAAAAAATGTTTATCTTCCAGAAGTTCATCTTCAATTAATACCAGGGCTGTGGTGGGGGGAACTGAATCCAGCAGCGAAGTGAATTTTCCTTGATTTGTTTTTCCCTTGGTCATGGATTTAATATTATGGACCACCACCATCCGACGTTCGGTGAGAAAGGGCACTGTCTGGGCTTCTGTTTTGATGCTCGCGATGGTTGTGGATCTGCCGTCTACCGTGGTGATATCCATGGTAGTTTCGTCACCCATTTTTGGTTTCATGCGCTCTTCTAGAAAGTTGCGGATCGCATACTCGTCGTTCCCATGTAAAAGATAGACAGAAGGTGATTGGTCACTCATATTAGTCCAGTGTCTTTATCCTGTGGGCAGGAGTGCCATTCAGGGTACGTTTGGAAATTGAAGAGATCTTTAAGCTTCCAGGATCGCCGCTGGTAGTTACTTTCTTTTGGAGTATTGGGCCCAGTGGACGGGTAGCGATCAATGCCAGAACACTTAATAATGTGATCACTGGAATGCGCTCAAATTTATCACGCGGTCGTTTTCCAACCCCGATCAAACCGGCCGCTCCAGCCAATCCAGCACCAAAGCCGGAGACCAACAGATTCGTACCGCAATTTTTGTGGATCGCCAGATCAGCATGACCCGCGTTCAATTTGCTGAGCGCTTCGCTCACTGTGCTACTCAAAATTTCGGTTGGGATATCACCCAAGATCCAGAAACCTCCCCCGTCAGAATGTCCTGCATAGGGTTTGCCTGGATGGGTTTTTGCCAGTAGATTAAGTGTGGCGTGTTCCAGTCCGTGATTTCGCCGTGTTCGAGAATATAGTGAATTCATAAGGTTTCCAGTTATTGTATCAACAGTTCTCGTTCTGGTGGAAAAACACCTTTGATGTTGAAGAGCTATTGTACTAAATGTGCTATGCAATAATCATCTTCGATGCCAATTATTATATACTTCTGAGATATTAATTCTTTCATTGACTGGCACATGCTATAATTCTCTCGCTGAAATTAATAATATTAGGTTGGTGTTTACTGTATGAAAATATTGGTTACCGGTGTTGCCGGATTCCTTGGATCAGCCCTGGCGAAGGGATTACTGGAGGGTGGACACGAAGTCCATGGCCTGGACGATCTTTCCACCGGGAAAGAAGAAGCCATTCCTAAAGGGGTAGAATTTGAGCTAGGGGATATGCTTGATCGCCCCAAATTGTGGACTCTACTGCAGGATGTAGAATGTGTTTATCACCTGGCAGCCAAAGTTGCTGTCCAGGAATCCATTTTATACCCCCGGGAGTATAACAGTACCAATGTTGGGGGCACAGTCAGCGTCATGGAAGCCATGCGAGATGTAGGTGTAAAAAGAGTGGTTTTCACTTCTTCGGGAGCAGTATATGGCGCCCAGAAAGCTCAACCCTTGCACGAATTAATGGTTCCATCTCCTGATTCACCCTATGCAGTTTCGAAACTCTCGGCCGAGTATTATGTAAAGACCATCGGAAAATTGTGGGGGATCGAAACAGTTACTTTGCGAATTTTTAATGCCTATGGCCCAGGCCAGCATTTACCAGCGGATCATCCGCCTGTAATTCCCAACTTTCTCAAACAAGCAGCAAAGGGCGGTAGTTTGATCGTTCATAACAGTGGCAGTCAGACCCGTGATTTTGTATATCTTGACGATGTGGTCAACGCTCTGGTCAGAGCCGGCACAGCTACTGGTGTAGATGGCACAACCATCAATATTGGCAGCGGCAAGGAATCCAGTATTCTGGACCTGGTGAACAATGTCGTTGAACTTACGGGCGCGGATACTGAAACGATCTATAATCACAAAGCCACTGGCGGGGTCAGCCGGATGAGGGCTGATATCACCCAGGCATCGAAACTTCTGGGATATAAACCGAAATTTGGCTTGGCAGAAGGATTGGCGCGCACCCTGGAGTTGGACCCCCGTTTTAGATCTTGATGATTGACACTTCAATAATTTACCAAATCTCAGAGCGGAGGTCCTGAGCATAAATGAAGGACCGAAGTCGAAGAGCATCTCGTCTACATTCAGTCCTGTGGACTTCATTCCGCTCGATGATTTATTTTCAGAACTCAAACCCGATCCAGCCCTTAGATTGTTATTTGTTCAATTGCATACGACACCAATATGGATTCTTCGCTGCGCTCAGAATGACAATTTGGGTGTGTGATTTGTATTGTAAAATAATCATATGTCAGAGCGCCTTAGTGAATCGTTTTTCTCCCGGGACACCGTTCAGGTTGCCAGAGATTTGGTTGGAAAGAGATTGGTGCGCCTGGAAGGGAACCATAGGATATCAGGGATCATTTTGGAAACTGAGGCCTACCGGGGGGAAGAAGACCTGGCATGCCACTGTCGGGCAGGACGGACGCCCAGAACAGAAATCATGTATGGACCAGCGGGCCGGGCTTATATTTACCTGATCTATGGCATGTATTGGCTGCTTAATTTCGTGACCGAAACTGAAGGATCCCCAGGTGCAGTGTTGATCCGTGCAATAGCTCCAGAGGAGGGTAAGTCTATAATTGCTCAGCGAAGGGGAAACCAACCTGAAAAACACTGGACTGATGGACCAGGGAAGATCTCCATTGCTTTGGGAATCAATGGGGACTTAAATGGTCTGAACACCTGCGCCCCACGGTCACAGATTTTCATTGAGAACGGACAAGACCTAAATCAAGGGTTGATATCTTCTGGTCCACGAGTAGGATTGGAATCTGTTCCGGAACCATGGCGGAGCATCCCCTGGCGATTTGTGGTAAATTATCAACACCTGTTTAATTGATATAAAGAGTATCTTTTGGAGATTTTATGTTTAGGAAACGTGAAGAACCAGTCCAGGAACAAACCCCCGCACCAATTCAAAGCCGGGTTACATCCATCCTGGGAGAAGGAACCAGCTGGAAAGGTGAGATCACCGGCAAAGGCGGCATCCGCATTGAAGGGCTCTTTGAGGGGAAGATCGACCTCGATGGTCTCATTATCGTCAGCCGTTCAGGACGAGTTGAAAGTGAAAAGATCAAGGCCGATACAGTGATCATAGGTGGTTCCGTGCGCAGCGATATTGAAGCGAATAGGGTTGAGATCCGCTCCACTGGAAAGGTCTGGGGAGATGTAAAGGCAGCCCGATTCACTACAGAGGAAGGCGCTTATTTGCGGGGCAAGATACAGATGGAAGAAGAGAGTCCCCGTGATATACCGGCAACAGAAGGACAAGACCTGGAAGCAAAAAAAACAGATCCCTCAAAACCTGCGTTAAAACCCAAAAAATCTGCTCAAAAGAAGGCCTGACTTGAACAGATTCCGGACTGCAGGATTAGTGTTTATATTCTTGCTATCTGCTTGCAGCGGGTTGATGACCGCTGGAGATGAATCACCTCTGCCCACTTCACCTCTGCCAGCAACTACGGCTCCCGCAGCGACTGAGGCAATTCCTGAAATTACAGAGACGGCCATACCCTCAATCACTGCCCAGGATCGATCTTGCTCAGAAGCTTCAGGAGTAATCGAGACTTACGAAATCGCCTGGAAGGAGGAGATATTAACCGGCCGGATTTATTTGCCACCTTGTTATGGTTCAGATCCAGATCGGGAATATCCAACTTTATACATGCTACACGGGGCTACCGAGACAGATGGTCAATGGGATGATCTTGGCTTGGATGAGTGGGCTGACACGCTGATACTGGAGAAAGAGATTTCCCCCTTGATCATCATCATGCCCCGGGAAATCACATGGATAATTTTGCCAGAGAACCCTTTTGGCGACCACCTGATAACAGCAGTCATCCCCTGGATTGATAGCCACTACCAGACTCTGGAGAACAGGGATTCCCGGGCTATTGGGGGTATGTCACGTGGTGGCAACTGGGCCGTTCGCCTAGGTTTATTGCATTGGGGTTTGTTTGGTTCTATAGGTGCCCATAGTACTCCTCTATTTATTGGTGATCTGAAGCGAGTGCCTGGTTGGATGGAAATCATTCCGAGTTCCCAGGCCCCCCGAATCTTGATGGATATTGGGGAGGATGACAGTAACCTTGCTGATGCAGAGGCTTTGCACGAATATTTGCTCAACCAGGAAATCCCCCATGAATGGCGTTTGTATCCCGGACTGCACGATGATCATTATTGGAGAGTACATCTGGAAGAATATCTGAAATGGTACAACGAGGGTTGGGCTGAACAATAGACCAACATTATTACAAAGAACAAAGAGGATAGCAATGAAAACACCAACATTTACTGAGTTTTTGACATTGAATTGGGATAGCATAGAGCCGTTCTATCAAGCCCTTCAGGAAATGGAACTGGGAGAGGATACTCTCGATAGCTGGATGGAGGGCTGGTCTGATCTGCGTAAACTTGTAGACGAGAGATATGCCCGGTTGGAGCTGGCAACCGAGCTGGACACTACAGATATTAAGGCAGAGAAGAACTATCATGATTTTCTGGAGAAGATATACTCATCAATTCGAACCGCCGATCAGAAACTTAAGGAAAAACTCCTGATCAGCGGCCTTATGCCAGCTGGCATGGAACTGGTCCTGAAGAAAATGCAAACGGAAGCAGATCTCTTTTGTGAAGAGAACCTGCCCTTGATGACCGAGGAAAGCAAATTGGGCACCCGGTACAGCAAGATCCTGGGAGCACAGACCATAGATTTGGATGGGGAGGAACTGACCCTGACTCAAGTCAAATCGAAACTGCAGACCCCAGACCGAGATGAGCGCAAGAAGCTCTGGGAATTGATGTCCCAGAGTCAGTTGAATGACCGGGATGAGATCAACCAGCTGTGGGGTAAGTTCATGGATATCCGGGCTGAGTTAGCCTCCAATGCGGGGTACCCAGATTACAGGTCCTTTCGTTGGCAGCAGGGGCTCAGGCTGGATTACACTCCTGAGGACAGCATGGAATTTGTAGATGCCATTAAACAAGTTGCTGTTCCGGCAGCGACTCGGGTTTACGAGAGATATAAAACCCGCTTGAATATTGATAATGTGCGTCCCTGGGATTTGCTGAACAACCGGACAACTTTCAGCTTGCCTGCTATCAAGGCTTTTGAAAAAGAAGAGGAATTCATCTCTCGTGTTGGGGATATTTTCAAGAAGTTAGATCCGTTTCTGGGAGGATATTTCCAGACCATGAGGGAAAATCAGCTCTTTGATCTGATGAACCGCAAAGGCAAAGGTCCAGGAGCATTCTGTACCTCTTTTGCCACAATCGGATTGCCTTTTGTTTTTATGAATGCGACAGGAAAGAGCGCCGACGTGCGGGTCTTGTTTCATGAGAGCGGACACGCTTTTCATGTTTTTGAAGTAAATAATTTGCCTTATCACCACCAATGGCGAATTGATATGGAATTTGCCGAGGTCGCTTCCACGGCCATGGAATTGCTTTCAGAACCTTATCTGGCGAAAGACAAGGGCGGCTTTATGAGTACAGAGAATGCTGCCAGGACCCGTCTGCTGAACCTGGAAGAAAAACTTCTCTTCTGGCCCTATATGGCAGTGGTAGTTGCTTTTCAGCACTGGGTCTATGAGAACCACGATGAGGGAAAAAACCCGACAGCTTGTGATGCCAAATGGTCAGCTTTGATTGATGAATTTATGCCTGGCATTGACTGGGAGGGATATGAAGACGGCAAGATGACCGGATGGCACCGTAAACTTCACATCCACCAGGTGCCGTTCTATTATATTGAATACGGTCTAGCTTCGTTGGGTGCATTCCAGATCATGCAAAACGCTCTTCAGGACCAGGTGAAAGCTATAGAAGACTACCGGCTTGCGCTCGCTTTGGGTGGAACAGTATCCCTGCCTGATCTTTATCGGGCATCGGGAGCAAATCTGTCCTTTGATGCTCAGACTTTGGGTGAAGTGGTAGATTTGATTGAAGAGAATCTGGCTGACTTAGAAATCAAACTGGCCTGAATATAATTTTGACTGGAAAAGGAGAGGGTTTGGCGTGTCATTTGTCAGTACCTGTCAGCTTCCCTCTCCGTTATAATGAAATTCTGAAATTGGAACCATTAAGAGGGAAGATATTGTGAAAAAACTTAAAGTAGTCATACCAATGGCGGGTTATGGAAAACGGCTGCGACCCCATACCTGGAGCAGGCCCAAACAATTGCTGACCCTGGCAGGAAAAACTGTCATAGAGCATGTCCTGGATACTTTTTCCTCGCTGCCTGAGGACATAGAAATCGAGTATGTATTCATTGTCGGATATCTGGGTGACAAGATCAAAGCCTATATGGTGGAGGAACATCCAGACACTACAGTTCACTTTGTGGTTCAAGAAGAAATGCGGGGGCAATCCCATGCTATCTACCTTGCAAAGGACTATATAAACGGCCCCATGATCATGGTGTTTGCCGATACCCTGATCGAAACCGATCTCGGTTTTCTCGAGGAAGAAAAATCTGATGTTGTTGCCTGGGTCAAACCGGTACCGGATCCGCGACGTTTTGGCGTTGCAGAGGTTGGAAAAGGGAACCTGGTCACCAGGTTGATCGAAAAACCCAAAGCCATGGATAATAATTTAGCCCTGGTCGGATTTTATTACTTCAAGAAGGGACAGGATCTGATCCAGGCGATCGAAAAACAGATCGAACAGCAGGTTCAATTGAAGGGAGAGTTTTTCCTGGCAGACGCTATCAATATCATGCTTGAGGATGGAAAGAGTAAAATGCGAACCGAAAAAGTCCAAATTTGGCTGGATGCAGGGACTTTTGAGGCAATATTAAGCACTAACCGCTACCTGCTTGAACACGGTCACGACAACTCTGAAAAGGCTGCCCAACGCATAGGTGTTCATGTCATCCCGCCGGTCTTTATCCACCCGGAGGCAGAAGTGGAATCTTCTGTGATAGGACCCCATACTACGGTGGAAGCCGGCTGCAAGATCCTGAGCAGTGTTATCCGGAATTCGATCATTGAAAAAGGATCCCAGGTTGAGGATGTGTTATTGAATGGGTCATTGATCGGACAGAACACAGCCGTTAAGGGAGGATCCACCTCTATTAATGTTGGAGATAATACCGAAATCGAAATTTGAAGATTTATTGCAGATCCAAGGAGCCCCATGCCCCGAGATTTTATAGCCAAACGAGTAGCTGAACTCAAACCGTCTGGAATCAGAAAATTCTTTGACATTGTCGCAACTATGGACGATGTGATCTCGCTGGGGATTGGAGAACCAGATTTCACAACCCCAAAGCCGATCCTGGAAGCTGGCATAGAAGCACTCCGGCAGGGTGAGACCCATTATACATCCAACGCCGGGATCTATGAGCTGCGGGAAGCAATTGCTGATATGCTGGAAGAAAAATATCAGGTCAGTTACAACCCTGTAGATGAGGTGGTGGTTTCGGTTGGAGTTTCTGAAGCTCTTTATTTGGCTTTGACCGCGGTGATCGATCCAGGAGAAGAGATCATTATTCCCACACCTTGTTTTGTTTCTTACCAGGCAGAAGTCCTGCTGGCCGGTGGAGTACCAATTGAGGTCCCAGGTACTTTTGAAAATGGTTTTCAGCCTGAACCCGAACTGATTAAGAAAGCTATCACACCCAAAACCAAGGCCATCTTTATTGGCTTTCCCAATAATCCTACAGGGGCGGTTGCCACCAGGGAAAACCTTCTGGCAATCAGTAAGATCGCAGAAGAACACGACCTGCTGGTGATTTCAGACGAGATCTACGACAGCCTGGTATATGGAGTGGAGCACGTTTGTTTTGCTGCTTTGCCTGGCATGAAGGAGCGCACCATCACCCTGGGTGGATTCTCGAAAAGCTATGCGATGACAGGATGGAGGGTGGGATATGCTGCTGCCCCGGCGAATATCCTGGACGGTCTGGTGCGAATCCATCAATATACGGTAATGTCTGCTCCATCCGTTTCCCAGCTGGCAGCGCTGGCTGCTATCAATAAAGGAGCGGACGCTGCAGAAGAGATGCGTTTGAAATATGATCGCCGCCGAAATCTGATTGTCGCTGGTTTAAATGAGATTGGCCTGGAAACCTTTCTACCTCAAGGAGCTTTCTATGCTTTCCCCAAAATTAGCGGGACAGGAATGGATGATGAGGAATTTGCCCAGCTGTTGCTGGAGGAAGAAAAAGTTGCCGTGGTGCCAGGCTCGGCGTTTGGTTCAGGAGGAGAAGGGTTTGTGCGCTGCTCTTATGCGACTAATTACGACAAGATCGAACAAGCTCTGGAGCGCATCGCAATTTTTGTGAAAAACCACAGCTGATTTGTTTGAGATTAGAGAAATGAAATGGAAACCGCTCGTCGACTGACGAGCGGTTTTTTAATTGAAATCGAAGATCAACTTGATAGTCCTATTTAATTGATTTTGGTCATGTTCTTTTCTTCAGCCAATTTGTTTTCCCTATAGCCCACCTGGATACCAGAGCCAGGCCATATATTAGCAGTAATAGCCCGGGAGTCATGATCGCTTTGATTTCTTGAGGAGCACTTTGTCGCAATCCGCTGAGTGTGAACGTCAATACGATACTGATCCACAACAGAGTTATGATCAGGTCAAATGCAGTTCTTTCCCTGCGTTTAGAACTCAATCGATCGATTATGGTGGCAGCTTCGGGTGCCATTATTATGCCTGGGCGTTTCATGGTATAGGAGAGGGCATCCTTGGGACAAACATCAGTGCACTTGAAACAGACAATACAGGATGTGCTCTGCACCTCCCCATAGCGTTCAAGTTCACCAGCCACATCGATCTCCATATCACATACTCTTGTACACCTTCCGCACCCCGAACAATCCTCGGAGGTTAAACGGAACCTTGTTGGACAGAACTTACTGAAGACCTTTAAGAGAGCGCCTATTGGACAGAGGTGGCGGCACCAGGCTCGACGGCCAAACACATATATGAGAACTGGTCCATAAAGTACCAGGGTGAACAGGATAGAAATGCCAGTCTGTTGTCCTCCCCAGGGTTCAACGAAGGCCAGGTTGAAATTGACAGCCCCTGGAACACCGGCGAACCAGTTAACGATCCAGGAGGAGTACATTTTAAGTCCCAGACTGATAAATGGGATCAGGCCAAGATACAGCAATATATGACGGGGGATTTTGAGTTTGAATCGGTCCCCGATACTCCAGGAGATTAAATCCTGGTATCCGCCAAACCAGCAGAACCAACCACAAAAGGCCCGCCCTAAAATCAGGGCTGAGATGAAAACCAGGATCCAGAAGATCACACCGGCATTAATAACACCGCTTGAAAGCCCTGCAAAGAATGCCTCGATCCCAATGCTGCCTACTTTGTGGATGCCCATGCTATACCAAGTATATATATGCACAGTTACCAGCAGCATTAGCAAGACTCTACTAAATGTGCGCCACTTCTGAATAGTCATAGCTGCCCTCTTGGTGAGTTTTGGGTTTCCATATTTAATTGTTACTTGGTCATTGGTAAGTAGAATTGATGAGATTTCTATAACTAGTATTGCTAATAATTATGGAGAAAGGATGGATAAACAGAGCATTAATTGGGTAGAAAGGACTACCCTGCATTAATATTGCAGTTTCTTCTAACTCGAGTTTGGTCCGAAAACAATAAAACCGTTCTTCACTGAAGAACGGTTTCATAATGAAAGTATGTAATTTGGATAGACGTCCAGCGGTTAACCATTTACCCCCGCCTTGTTTTTCTCCCGTCCCCGGTCATCCGTCTCTTTACTCTATGACCACTCCGCTCAGATCGTCCTCAGGTTCCGGGTAGGACATATTCAGGCTTTTGAGCTTCTCAATGATGATCGAAGAGATCACCAGGTTGCGGTACCATTTTCGGTTGGCGGGAATCACATACCAGGGTGAAGACTCTGTGCTGGTTTTTTCCAGAGCGTCTTCAAAGGCAGCTGTGTACTGATCCCATACCTTACGCTCTTCCAGATCCCCAAGGCTGAATTTCCAGTTCTTATGCGGTTCATCGAGCCGGGCCTGAAGGCGCTCTTTTTGTTCGTCTTTGTCGATATGCAAATAGAACTTCAAGATCGTGGTGCCTTCATCAGCTAGAGTTTTTTCAAAAGCAGATATGTGTTCATAACGCTTGGACCATACCGCTTCCGGGACCAGATCATGGACCCGGACCACCAACACATCTTCGTAATGGCTGCGGTTGAAAATTACTATCTCACCTTTCCCTGGAGTGTGTTTATGAACCCGCCACAAGTAATCGTGGGCAAGTTCTTGCCGGGTTGGTGCTTTAAAACTCGCCACCTTCACACCCTGTGGATTAACACCCTCAAAAACATGACGGATGGTGCCGTCCTTTCCGCCTGTATCCATAGCCTGGAGCACGATTAAGATCTTGTGCTTCCCCTCCGCGAAAAGCAATTCCTGTAGCATCTCCAGTTCACTATTCAGCTGGTGCAGGTGTTCCTTACCGACTTTTTTCCCCATTGGGAAGATGCTCTTGTCATTAGGATCCCACTTACTGAGATCCACTTTCTCTCCTGGCTTTACGCGATATCGTTCCATGTTTCTCCCTATCTTCAAGAGGTATTAAAGTCTTCGATAATCAGTATTTTGTATTCAGATGGCTCATACCTAATAAAGATTTATTTACCGGTCTTCCGTCCCTTATCCTTATTACAGTATAACTGGCGGATCCACTTCTACGATCCACTCCGGCCCAGGATGGTGGTCTCGTATCAGCGCCAGTGGATTAGGTCCCTTGACCAGGATCTGCCAGCGCCATTCGCCACGGATCTTGCTGAAGTATGCTGGTGTGGGTCCGACCAGGCGGGTGGACTGAAAACCTTCCTTCACGATCCAGCCTTGCAGGGTGGCTGCAATTACCCCGGCTTTTTTCTCAGCTGAATTGGGGTTTTTATCCCGGATTTCAAGCCGGATGATCTTCAGGAAGGGTGGATAACCCAAATCACGCCGAAATTTCAGTTCTTGTTGGTAAAAATCCTCATAGT
>Ga0209013_10001901_pt1 | contig 19231 bp, 22 predicted proteins | sample Cruoilmetagenom2_FD_187291 | JGI IMG/M metagenome (GOLD analysis project Ga0209013, IMG submission 187291) | Oil polluted marine microbial communities from Coal Oil Point, Santa Barbara, California, USA - Sample 2 (SPAdes) (version 2) | ecosystem: Environmental > Aquatic > Marine > Oil seeps ...
TCAATCAACTATTATGACCCCACGGGTGTGTTTGTACTGATGTAGCCACTGATCGATCACCGTCTGGGGCTGGCGGATCGAAGCAAACCAATGTGCGTTCAGTGTTGGGAAGTTTAAGGCGCTGTTTGGTTGGTTGGATTAAATGTGGCTAGAGGTAGAGATGTCCATTATTGGCACATAACGGACATCGATCTTGCCGCCCGGCATGTCTGCTTACAGGTGGAAAGCGGACATCTCGAACCCGCTGACCTTTCGTGAGCCGAAAAATGCGATACCTTTAGGTGCTACAAACGTGAGCGAGCGATTACAGGTCTTGAGCAATCCGGCATCTGGTTCACTCGGACTGAGCTTCGGTTTCGATGAATGCCCACAAGCGTTGAGGTTGAGCCTGATCAAAAGCAAGCTCGCACTAGGTGCCATTGTTTGTCTGCAGAACAGCCCGCCGAGGAATGATCTTCGGTGGCATGCGCAGCAGGGAGGAAAGCAGAATGAGATCCTGTGTAGTGTTTGCTACGATGACTGGCATTCTGTCGATGCTCGTTTCATCCTCGGTCGTCGGTCAAACGGCGTTGAATCCAGATGAGTCAGATCTTCCGGCAAGCGAGAAGATCTATTCTCCGTATGTCGAGCGCACAGTGCGCAACAAGGATTTCGTAGAAGGCGTCTACTGGGGCGACACACACCTGCATACACGCTATTCATCCGATGCGGGCATGATCGGCAACAAACTTGGACCTGATGAAGCGTATCGATTTGCAAAAGGCGAAGAGGTAATCTCGAGCACCGGACAACGGGCTAAATTGATCCGGCCACTTGATTTCCTTGTCATCTCAGATCATGCCGAGGCGCTTGGCCTTGCGCCCTACATCGCCGAAGGGAACCCCGAACTGTTGGCCACTGAAAATGGCAAGCGTTAGCAGCAGCAAGAGAGGCAGAGACAGCAGCAGCTTCAGCAACAGCAACAACAGCAACAACAGCAACAACAGAAGCAGTCGGATGCGCGCCTGAAGACGGACGTGACGTTGGTTGCGACCCTGGAGAACGGGATCAGGCTCTACAGCTTCCGCTATCTCTGGTCGGACGCGCGCTATATCGGCGTGATGGCGCAGGATCTGCTGAACGATCCGGCGCTGCGGAACGCCGTAACCCAAGAGCCCAACGGCTTCTACGTGGTCGACTACGCGCGGCTTGGCCTGCGTATGGCGACACTTGCGCAGTGGCAGGCGCAAGGGCTAGCGTCCGTAGAGCTTCGCGCCGTGCCGGCCAACACTGGCCAATTTCCGGTGAACCCCACGAAAAGCGCCTTCCGGCCCGCTCGCTGAGGCTCAAGGCCGTGAACGGCTGGCGGCGCGCTTGTGCCCGGAGGGGCCGGCCCCTCCCGCCAACCCAGTGGCCTGGATTGCGTTCGCGCTGGAGTCGCCATGTGGTCTCGCCTACTTGCTCTCGCCTTGGTCCTGCTGGGCCTCCCGGTCCTGTCCGGCCACGCGCATGCGGGCGCGGCGAAGACCGTCGCGTCGCTTGCTCCATCGGGGCTGGTGCTGGTGATGGATGCGGACGGCAACGAGCTCGTGGCCCAGAACGCGGACAAGCCCTTCGTCCCGGCCTCCGTCGCCAAGATCGTGACGGCCTGGCTGGCCATGGAGGTTCTGGGCGGCGACTACCGCTTTAGGACCCGCTTCTACCTGGACGACAACCGCGTGCTGTATGTGCGCGGGGGCGGCGATCCTTTTCTGATCTCCGAGGAGTTGGCTCTGCTAGCGCCCCAGCTGATCGCTGCAAGTGGCAAGGAGCCGATCACCGGCATCGTGCTCGATTCCAGCTACTATCCCGACGATCTCACCATCCCCGGTATCGAAGACACCAACGAGGCTTACGACGCGCTGAACTCGGCGCTCGCCGTGAACTTCAACACGATCCACGCGGTGCGCCGTGGCAAGACGGTGCGTTCCGCCGAGAAGCAGACCCCGATTACGCCACTTGCCGTCAGCCAGTTCCGCGCGCGGGCCCGTAGCGGGCGCAGCCGCATCAGCCTCACGCAAGATCCTGAGGTGAGCCTTCGATACGCCGGCGAACTGCTCGCCGCGTTTATCGAGCGGGCCGGCGGAAGCGTCAAAGGCGAGATCACCGTCGGGACCGTGCCGGACGGCCTGGAACCGGTCTATGTACACGAACAGTCGCGCCCGCTCTCCGAGATCCTCAGCCAACTTCTCATCGGCTCGAACAATTACATCGCCAACCAAGTATTCTTGGAGATTGGCAGCACCCTGGGCGGCCCCGTGAGCCTAGAGAAATCCCTTAAGGTGGCGAACGCATTTCTTGCCACGAACGGCTTGGCCGAGGACATCCATCTCGAGGAGGGCTCCGGCATCAGCCGCGGCAACCACTTCACCGCCCGCGGCCTCGCTCAAGTGCTCCACCTGTTCGCGCCCCATGCCCATCTGCTCAAGGGCAGCCGTGGCTCCAAATATAAGACCGGCACATTGAGCGGCGTCCGCACGCTGGCGGGCTATGCCGAAACCGCCAAGCACGGGCGGGTGCGCTTCGTGATCTCGCTGCGGGGCAACACCGGCAGGATGCGCTATCGGCTCCTCCGGGCCATCGAGCGCGGGCTATAGCCGCAACTTGGCCAACCTCGTGGAAACGCCACCGGCAAAGTCTTGAGCTTGCTCAAGGTGGTGGCGGCGCGAGCCGCTGTATCCTGCCGACTCCATGGGGCCTCGCTGGTGCGGCACCCCCTGGTCTTCGCGATTTCTAAAACGAGGTACGCGGTGATTACCAATGTTCACGGTGACATTCTCTTGAGCAACGCGCGGGCCATCGCCCACGGTGTGGCTCCGCATGACCATTTCAATCAAGGCCTTGCCCTGGCGCTGCGAGAGCATCATCCGGCGATGGCGAAGGACTTCCGGCACTACTGCCGCCAGGAAAACCCGAAACCGGGTCATGCTTGGCTTTGGGCCGGGCCCGAACGGGTCGTCATCAATCTGATGACCCAGGCGCCCGCGGCCAGCGAGAAGGCCCATCCCGGAAAGGCCACGACGCATAATGTCAGTCACGCCCTGAAGGAACTCCGCAAGATCCTCGAGGCGGAAGTGATTTCGTCAATCGCCTTGCCCAGACTCGCAACCGGCGTTGGTGGGCTTGGCTGGGCCGAAGTCCAACCGCTCATCGAAAGCCATCTCGGCGACTTGCCTATACCGGTCATCGTCTACGAGACCTACGAGAAAGGCGTGAAGGCCGCCGAGCCCACCTAGTTCCCGAAATTCGGCATTGCCCGTATCATTGTTTCCGGAGGGAACAATGAGCACACAAGAGATCAGCAAGGCGGAAGCGAAGGTCTTTGTCATTTCGGCGATCGCACTGTCGGTCACCGTGTGCAACGCCGCCTTTTGGTACGGCGTCTTCGGGAAAATCTTCTTCACCCACATTATCTACGTTTGGGCTGCGGCCACGGCAGCGCTCCTTGCGAGCCTGTTCATCCCAAGGATGGAGACACCGCTGCTGAAGCTTCCGTGGAGGGGGCGCTTCATTTTGGCGCTGCCGACGATCTGGCTCGTGCTGGGCGCGTTCATCGACATGGAGTCCTATCGGCCCAACAGCATCGGCACATGGACCCTTTGGGCAGTCACGCTGGCGAGCGCCTTCCTGACGCTTCCCTACCTGCTCTACGTGATGATCGTCGCTGTCGTTCCGGACATCGACAGGTTGACGCACGTGAAGCTGCGGGTCGCACTCCCGGCTATTGTGCTGCTCATAGGCGTGGCGGGATTCATCCTCGGAACGAGCCACACGCGGCTTCTGACCTGTGAGAACTTCAAGATCGGAGGACACCATGTCCCCGAAAATTGCCGCAAGGCCGGCGAGGCGCCCTACTAGGACCGCGAGGGAGAAATCGTGCTTCAACGTAACAACAGTTGCCGCATGAGATGTTGGCAAGCCACCATCGCGATGGCAGCCGCCCTAGTGATCGGAAGCCAAGCAATGTTGTTCGGAGACCAAGCCTTGGGCCAAAGCGCGAAAGCACTACCGAAGGTGACGGCAACCTCCGTCTTCGTGATGAATGCAGATACCGGACAAGTCCTCTACGCCAAGAATCCGGACAAGGTCTTCAGGATCCTCAGCCTGACCAAACTTGTCACAGCCTACATCCTTGTGGACCAGATGGGCGACCGGCTGTCGGAGACCATGACGATCAGCGGAGCGCACTTGGCTGGCGGCTCCACGGCCGGACTCAAGCAGCGCGACGTCTGGAGCTTGCAGGACTTGCTCTACGGCATGGTGCTCGTCTCCGGCAATGACGCCTCACTCGCGATCGCCGACCACGTCGGAGGCAATTTGCTCGCCCAGGAAAACAAGAAGGGTGACGCCAGGAAGCGCTTCGTGGCGGAGATGCGGTCGACAGCCAAGGCGCTCGGCGCCCAGCAGGCCAACTTTGCCGATCCATACGGCCTCGCGCGCACCAATGTCGCCACGGCGCGCGACATGGGCCTGATCGCTGCGCGCGTGTTCACCGACGCGAGGCTGCTGCCGGCCTGGGCCTGCACCGGACGGATATTGCGTATCGAAGGACCCAAGGCGCGCGAAGTCACGCTGAAGACCAGCCTGGAGATCTTAGGCGAAGGCAGTGTCATTGGGGCCAAGACCGGATCGCATTTTTCCAACAAGATCTTCAACCTGATTGCGGCATGGCGCGCCCCCAACGGGCAGACCATCGTGGGCGTGGTCATGGGCGCCAAGAGCAATCCGGCCCGCTATGGCGAGATGCGGGCGCTCATGGCGTCCCTCCCCAAGGATTTCCCGGAATTGGCCGAACCGGGAGCCGGCGGTCCTGCGCCCACAAGCCGGAAAATCTGCCGCTAGCCGAAAGACCTGCCGCTAGCCGCAAGGTCCCAACTTGGGACAGAATTCAGTGAGATCATGGACCTAAGAGCCATTGCGCCGGACGCAGCGATGTCACATGTTGCCTCGCGGCCGGCCGATGGGGCACCATGGTGGGCGCGCCATTATAGAAGCCTGGGAGTAGGGTTCATGGCCGAGCATAAGCTTCTCGGGATTATCGTTGCCGTCGGTCTCGTCATCGTCGGCGGCATCTTCATGGTGATCGAGTGGAACTCGGCCACCCCGGACGGCCCCGAAGGCGCGACGGTCTCCGTTGTGACCCCCGATGAGGCCGAAGCCCCTGCCCAGCAACAGGCGCCCGAGCCCACGCTTTCGCCGACACCGCTCTCCGGCAAGATCGTCGTGTCCAAGAGGCCCGTCGAAGTGCTGGCGTCTCCGTCGGCATCCGCGTCGGCCATGTTTGGCTTTCCCGCGGGCCGCCCGTTCCGCGTCCTGGGTGGCGACGGAAATTACGTCAAGATCCAAGACCTAAAGAGCGGCGCCAGCGGCTGGATCGAGGAGGCCGCACTCAAGCCTGCGCCACCCCCTGTTCCGGCAGCTTCGACGCGGCGAGGGGGCACAAGCCCCAAGCCCACGGGCTCGCCGACCAGGAGGAGAGCGGCAAGCCCCGATACCTCAACAGCGGCGGCCGAGCCTAAGCCAAAACGCCAACGGGCTAAGCCCTTCGGCGGGTTGTTCGGCGGGTTGTTCGGAGGACGCTAGCCCAGCGGGGCGGCGTCTAGAGCGGACGGCGGGGAGACGGCCGGTAAGCGGCCGGAAACTCGATTTTCAGTTCGACGCTTGCCGATTGCACGCCCGCAGGTTCCGGTGTGGCCCAGGGATCGCGCTGATTGTCGACGTGGGCGCCCAGCCAAACCAGCGCAATGACGCTCGAGAACGCGAACAGCTCCACAAGCTGGTAGCGGCGCACCGTCGGCCAAATCCGCACCTTCCGGCGGGGGCGGAAGAAGCGCTTGCGCTGATAATGCGGTGTAATTAGGCTGATCATGGCTTTGCGTGACGCGCGCGGGCGTTGCTGGCGGTCCCGCGCCAGCCCAACGGTCTATAGCACCTCTCCAAAAATCCGTTCATCGCGGCCCCTGATTGCTTGCCCGGAGGAGTAAACGGCTTCATGGTGAACAAATCGTTGACGCCGGATAGGGGCGGAGCCGGAACGGGGAACGTTACGACGCCATGCGCCTGCTGCTCGTTTCCGACTTGCACTATTCGCTCTCCCTCTTCGATTGGGTCCTGGAGGTCGCGGGCGACTTCGACGTTGTGGTGATGGCGGGAGACCATCTCGATCTCGCCTCGCTCGTCGATCGCCGCGCCCAGGCCGTCGTCGTGAAGAAGTACTTTGCGCGCATTCAGGCGAAGACACGGCTTCTGATCTGTTCAGGCAATCACGATCTCGACTCTGAGAACGAGGCAGGCGAGCAGACGGCCAAATGGCTTCTCGGCGCGCGCAACAAAGGCGTGCTGTCCGATGGCGACTCTGTTCTCATCGAGGACACGCTGTTCACGATGTGCGCTTGGTGGGACGGACCGGTGTCGCGAGAAGCAATTGGAGCGAGCTTGCCGAGGCCGCTAAGAAGCGTCCGAAACACTGGATCTGGATCTATCACGCACCGCCGGCGAACTCGCCCGTCGCTTGGGGCGGCCAACGCTATTTTGGCGATGACGCACTCAAGAAATGGATTGAGGAGTACCGGCCCGACATCGTGATGTCCGGACATGTGCACGAAGCGCCGTATGTCGACAAAGGCTCTTGGGTCGACCGTGTCGGCCAGACCTGGATATTCAACACCGGGCACTACCTCGGCGCGCCGCCAGCACATATCATGATGGATACGAAAGCAGGCGAAGTGTTGTGGTTCTCAGCCGCCGGGAATCAGTACGTCGAACTCGACAGCCAACTGACGCGGCCACCAGCGAAGCTCACCGCGCTGCCCGAGTGGCTCACAGCCGGGGATCGGCCCCATCCTCAGAGCCAGGGCTGAAGTCTTCGTCCTGCTGATGGATCAGGACATCGAGCACCTCGCCAACCATGCCGAGATGGTTGCCTTGGTCTTCGAACTGGCGCTTGAGGTCGGCCAGATAACTGGTCGCCGCGTTCAAACGCCCGGCGAGCAAGCGGCCAATAAACAACGCAATCTCCGGGTTGGACCTGAGAAAACTCTCCGCATCGTCGAAAACGTAGAGAGAGGCGGGCGCGAGCGTCCGTACCGTGGCCGTATGCGACCGCTTGAGCAAAACCGACATCTCGCCGAAGACGGCTCCGGGATCCTCGATCACGGCGACTTGCGTTTCGCCGCGCAACACCTCGATCTCACCGGACTTGAGCACGTAGAGATGGCCTGTCGTCTCGCCCTCTGACAGCAGAACCGTGCCGGCCGGCAGCTCCTGAAGCGGTGCGTCTTGGCACAGGTGGAGGATCGAACGCATGACGTGAGCGTATCCTCACCTCTAGCGTTGTCAACGAGACCTGGGGCCGCGTGGGTCGGCGCTATCGCCCGCCGAGGAAATCGTTCAGCAACTGCCTGGCGGCATCCTTGGCGATGTCTTCGGCATCGACCTTCTTCTTCTGCTTCGGCTGAGCAGGCGGCTTTGGCTGAGCCGCTGCCGGCGCGGCGCCCTGGGGTACGGCTTGCGCCGGCGGTGGGGGCGGCGCAGGCGCGGTTTGTGTGCCGCCGAGCAGACCGCCAATGCCCTGGATCAACGCGTCCTGATCGACCTTCCCGTCCTTGATCACATTCTGCAGCACGCCGCTCTGATCGATGTTCTCCAGGCCCGGCAGTTTCTTCACACCGTCGCCGAAGTCCTTGAACCGCGCAATAGCGCCGGCCGGGTCCTGCAGGATGCCCTTGATGTCGGGATAAATCTTCGGCTTGGACCAAGGCCCGACAATCATGACCGGCACGCCGAGACCGGCGATGTCCCCCTGCCGCCCCTGACCTTCGAGCGATGCCACGAGCTGCGGCTCGACCCTGAATTTTAGGCTTTGCGCGGGCAGATTGACCGTTCCGGCGCCGGTCATCTTTACCAGTGGACCGACCAGGTGCATGTCGCTGGTGGTGGCCTGCCCCTTGGCGATCTGGAAGCTGGCACCAAGCGAGGCAAAGTCAGTCTTCTCGGTCTTGCCGCCCTGCCATCCATCGACGACGCCTATGCCGACTTTGCGGATCATCTTGGCAATGTTGACGCCGCGAACAGCACCATCGACGAACTCCAAGTTGGCCGTGCCGTTGAGGCTCGAGACAATGGCGCGCTGGCTGGCGCCAACGCCGCTCAGTTTGAGGTTGACCGTGCCCTTGCCCTCGATGCGCTCAAAGTCCGCGGCGTCCTTGAGCAGGGGATAGGCATTGAACTTGGCGATGGCGAGATTGACCTGTTGCGTCGGCGTCTTGCGGCTCGCATCGACGGCAATCGCGGCGTTGCCTGCGCCGCCATAGAGATTGAACTTCGACAGCGAAGCGTTGAGCTTTCCGCCGTTGAGCGTCACTTGCACCGACACCGGGCTGAGTGTGACATGATCGTAGATGAGCTGCTCGGCGGTGAGGCTGAACTTGCCGTTGACAAGCTTCAGCGGCGAGAAGTCGATCCGCTCATTGCTCCAACCCGATTTGCCCGCACTGGCTCTCTTCTTTGAACCGCCACCACCTCCGCCGCCGCCGGACGACGGCTTCGACTTCGACTTCGCTTTCGGCTTCGATTTCGGCTTCGATTTCGGCGCGCCCGTGAGCGCGTTGATGTCCAGCGTCTTTACCGCAAATGCCGCCACGACGTAAGGAACCTTGTTGGCGAGATTTGCCGTCAACGAGCCGGCCAAAACGGCGCCGCGCACATTGGCGCGCAACGACTTAACAGTGACAACGTTGTCCTTGTAGACGGCATGACCGGCGAAGGTATCCCGTCCCACCGTCCCGGTGAGTTGGCTCAACGTTGCGACGCCATCTTTATAGACCGCGGATCCTGCGAGCGTCTTGTCGCCGGACTTGGCGCTAAACTGGCTGAACGTGAGCGTGTCGTTCTTGTATGTCGCCGTACCGCCCAGACTGGCGGGCGCATCGAGCGCCCCCGGCGCCTCGACCTTGAGCCGCACAGGCGCGGGCGCGCCTTCCAGAAAGCCACCGAAATTGCCGATCGCCCCTTCGCTCTTGTACGCCTTGCCATCGACAACGGCACTCACTGCAAAAGACAACGGTTTGTCGTAGTCCGGCAGCGACGCGTTGAGATTGAGCTTCTCGATCCGCTTGCCCGGCGCGCCGTCCGAAGGCGGCAGGATCACCGTTCCGTCCTTGATCACGAGCTTGTCGAGCGTGACGGTCTTCAACTGTTCGGCCACGCGTGCGAGCCCGCTGCTACCGCCGCCTTGAGCCGGGCTTGCCTGGCTATCCCCGGGCGCTGGCATTGGCGCTAGCGCCGGAGCGGCTGGAGCGGCCGGGGCAGCAGTTTTCTGCGGGATGGCAATCACCGGATCAACGAGTGTGATCGTCTTCACCCGCACCTTGCCGTCGAACAAGCTGCGCAGCATCAAGCTGAACCGAAGGGTCTTGGCGGTGGCGAACTCGGCATCGCCGCGATCCGCGGGCTGGGCGACCCCGACATCTTCGGCCACCAGATCGATTGACGGAAACAGGGTGATATCCACCGGACCGCTGACCCGGAGCCTGTATCCCGTCATCGACTCAACCCGCGCGAAAAGCTGGTTACGCAGCTCCTCGGTGGAGATGAACATCGGGCCGACAAAAACGAGCGCCGCGATAATGACCACGATGGCGGTCAGGATCGAGAAGATGAGCCGCACGAGCCCCTCCGAAAGCGATTGCTGGTGGAATTTACCGAGATACGGACAAATTCCAAACTAAGGGATAATCCCCTGAAAAGGCTACGCCTGACTTGGGCCTAATGCATTGGAATAGACCCGGATTGAGGGCAAATGACGGCCAATAACCAGCCGGCGCGCGCGCCTGGAGGCTTGCCCCGGAAGGCTCGGACCCATACACCTGTTGCCGTCACCTACAACGGAGACTTCGTATGCCGCGACTTATTCTCCTGCGACACGGTCAAAGCGTCTGGAACCGCGATGCGGTCTTTACCGGCTGGACCGATGTGGACCTCTGCGACAACGGCATTACCGAGGCGAAGCATGCCGCGGCATTGCTGAAGGAGCACAACATCGAGTTCGATCAGTGCTACGCCTCCTATCTGCAGCGCTCGGTTCATACGCTCTGGATGGTGCTGGATGCGCTGGAGCTCACCTGGCTTCCCGTGCGGCGCAGCTGGCGGCTCAATGAGCGCCACTACGGCGCGCTGCAGGGACGCAAGCGCGACGAGGTCATGGAGGAAGTCGGGCCGGAGCAGTTGCACATTTGGCGCCGCAGTTACACTGTCCGGCCGCCGGCACTCACCGAGGCCGATCCGCGCTTCCCCGGCAATCAATCGAAATATGACCGGGTGCCGCGCCGCCACCTGCCGCTGACCGAAAGCCTAAAGGACTGCGTAGCCCGGGTGCTGCCCTTCTGGCAGGAGCGCGTCGAGCCCCTTCTCATGGATGGACGCACGCCGCTGATCTCGGCACACGGAAATAGTCTCAGAGGTCTCGTCAAATATCTCGACGGGATTTCCGACGAGGATATCCCGCACCTGGAAATCCCAACGGGAAAGCCGCTGGTTTACGAACTTGACGAAGGCCTGCGCACCGTCCGCAGTTTCTATCTCGAGGACGGCAAGGAAGCCCACGCCCTGCCCAAAGGGGCCGAGGCAGCCAAGACCGCGTAAGAGCAGATTGGTTGATGTTCGCTGCAGCCTACCGGTACTGCCTGGACGAATAAGCACCACACGCGCCCTTAAGCCGGTTGTCGTTGCCGAGCGCCTGACAAATGTAGACCTTCTTCAACGGGTCGTTGCGCACCTGCGCCACAGTCACCTTCCAGCCATAGCTCCGCGCCACGCGCGCGATCTCTTGATCCTGACAATAAGGCGTCGAGAGAAGACCGTGCTTCATGACTTGAAAGATGCCCTGGCATTTGATCTTGGCCGCGAGCGCGGGTGCCGTCACGCTGATGAGCAGCACGCCAATAAGGCCCGCCGCCAAACCGATCGCATTATGATGTTCGCGCATGTCTGCCTCCCATCACTAAGCCGCAGAGGAGTTGCGCGCCATGTGGCGCCGCAACTCACCACTCCGCGGATTGTAGAACAGGAATGAGCCCTTCGTCTCCATTGGCGTAGGCCTCACCATTGGGCCAAACAGCGGCGGGGCGCCCGTCGCTCACCAATTGCCCCTCCTCCAGCGCAAGCCGCGGCAACGGCAGGCAAACGAACCGTTCGCCGACAATCCAGAACGAACCGAGCCCTGCCAACAGGGCGTTCACGAAGGGCATATAGACGTCGTTCAAGTCCTCGAGGCTCTCGTTCTCGACGCTGTTGCCGGCGATCGCGTCGCGCATCGCGGTCGATGCAAGACATGCCACGCTGTTGCTTACCTCACCGGCCTCGCCAGACACGAGATTGATCAGTGTGATGCGGAACGCCTCCAGATGGAGTGCGTCGGCGAGCCGCGTCTCGGCTTCTTCGCGCGCCTTCAGATAGGCCGACCACATCGCCTTGTCGCGCTGAAGCTCGACCTCCGCCTGATCGCGCAACGCCTGCATCGTCATATGCCAGCGGCTGGCATCGGGACTTTCGAAATCGATGCCCGCCAATTCGCTATTGGCCTGCTGCGGTCCCATGGCCCAGGTAAAGGACATGTCCCGAAAGCCGATGAGCCGGCCATGCTGCCGCAGCGCCTCTTCCGCGGCAAGCGGATCAAAATAGGGACGCGCGGGGTCGATCCCGTTAAGTCGCGAGATGATCCTCTCTACTTCGTCCACGCCGTTGCCCTCCCCCAGAAGCGTCCTCCCTCGGACGCGTGTGAACGCAAAACCCAGCCATTCGTGGCTCGCAGCGTGCCGGCATTGGCTGCCGGTCCAGTTGTCTGGTCGGCGATCCTACACTGCGCAGCCCACCATTTCATGTCATGAAGTGACTCAGGAGCCGATGGACTGGCTCTGAGCCTTCCACCCCGCGGCGCCCGGGAGGGATCGCGCCGCAGGAGAACCGGCAGAGCTCGCCGCCGGGCGCGGAAGTTCCGCTTCGATCCGCGCGGCGGACTCGTCCCACGACAGGATGCCGTCGCGCCACGCCGGATCTCGAGCCGCGATGAGCGCACGTTCGACGACGCCCTTCCAGTCGCCCTCACCCGCTTGGTCGTAAGGAATGACATTGTCCCGAGCGCCAGCCAGGAGATCCGGGGCCACGATGGGCAATAAGCAATAGGAATACTGGAGCAGCTTCAGACTGGACTGGGCGAGATAAAGCTCCCGTTCCGTCATGGGATAGGGCGCGATCCCGAAATCCGCGAACTTGATGTAGGGAATAATGTCTGCGAAAGGCCGCTCGCCATAGACCTTTACGTTGGACGGGTAGTCCCCAGACATGCCGTTTCCGAACAGGTGGAACATGACCTCGGGGCTGTGGCGCGCCATGGCCGATATGGCCACGCTGTCGAACAGCATGTTTCCCACTGCGACGGCGTTGCGGCTGCTACGCGGGTATGGCGAGACGGTGCACCCGTCGAAGGCCGGCTTGTCGATCGCTTGCGGCGCGAAGGCGAGCTTGCCGCCGGCGGGCAGATGCTCCGCCATGCGCGGTGAATTCACAAGTACGAGATCGCACGCGCGGGAAAGGTGCTGCTCCAGCTTGACCAGGTAGTTCGATGCGCCGATCGTATCGAGACGATCGCGGCGGAAATAGACGACACGGGCTTTTTTGTTTGTTCGCCGAATGGCGTCGAAGAAGCAGATGCCCGTGCCAGACTCCAGCAGCACCCGTCCAGCCCGGCGACACTATTTACGTCCGCGAACGCTTCTTCTAAGCGTCATCGCCGCGCTTGAGGCTGTCGTAGACCCATTGCACCGCGGCAAAGACGAGGGCCGTGGACCAGCCGAACATCAGAAGGCCATTCGCGGCCTCAAACGAGGAGAGAAGCCGCCAGTCCTCGTCGAGCGTGATGTCGCCGAAGCCGAGCGTGGTGAACGTCACGGTCGAGAAGTAGACCGCCGTCTCCAAGGTCTCGATCGCACCCAGCCCCACATAGAGAAGCGCCCAGGCCCATACTTCGGTCACGGTCGCGAGAAAAAGCCACATCACGAACACGCCCAGTTCGAGTGTCGCCCGCAGCTCCGTACGTGCCGGGTAGCGATCGAGATGACCGCGCAAGTAATCGATCCCGAATAGCGTGAAAACACCCTGTATGATCGTCGTAACCCCGATCATGCCGGCACCGAGAGCGATCTGGAAGAGCATAGCGCCTCAGGTCTGCTGCGGCTTGGGCGTCGGCGGCGGCTCTGCCTTCTTGGACTTTGCCGCCTCACGCAATCGCTGAAGTTGAACATAGAGGAAGGGGACGAAGGTTACGCCGAGGATGGTGGCAAGCAGCATGCCGCCAAACACCGTGAGACCGACGGACACGCGCGCCGCCGCGCCCGCACCCGTGGCGAGGACAAGCGGCAAGACACCGAGAATGAACGACAAGGCCGTCATCAGGACCGCGCGGAAGCGCAAGGAGGCGGCATTTTCGGCGGCATCGACAATGCTCTCGCCGGCCTCACGCTTCTCCTTGGCGAACTCCACAATGAGAATGGCGTTCTTTGCCGCCAGACCAATCAGCAGAATTAGGCCCACTTGCGCATACGTGTTGAGCGCGACGCCCGTCAGTTTGAGCGCGGCAAACGCACCAAGAATTGCGAACACGACCGACAGCATGACCGAGACCGGAATGGTCCAGCTCTCATACTGCGCGACGAGGAAGAGATAGGCGAACACGAACGACAGCACGAACACGGCCGATCCGGCCGCGCCCGCCTTGATCTCCTCATAGGACATACCGGTCCATTCATAGGTATACCCATCCGGCAGATTGCTCTTGGCGGCGCTTTCCATCGCGGCGAGCGCTTGACCGGAGCTATAGCCGGGCGCCGGATTTCCATTGATCGTAGCCGAGCGGAACATGTTGTAGCGCTCGATCGTCTCCGGCCCCAAAACCGACTTGATCGTCACCAGCGAGCGCATCGGCACCATCTCGCCGTCTGCCGACCGCACATAGAGCTTGCCAATATCGCCCGGCTTTGAACGCTTGTCGGCTTTTGCCTGAATATAGACGCGGTACACACGGCCGAACTTGTTGAAGTCGTTCACGTAGTAGGCGCCGATATTGGCATTGAGCACCGTGAAGATGTCTTCGATGCTGATGCCTTTCGTCTTCGCCAGCTGACGATTGACGTCGATGAAGAGCTGCGGCGAGTTCGCTCCGAACGTGCTGAATACGCTGGTGACCTGGGGCTCGCCGTTCGCCACATAGATGAAGCCGTTGAGCACCGACGCCAACGATTGCGGCGATCGGCTCTCGGTATCTTGCAGGACGAACTCGAAGCCACCCGTGGTGCCAAGTCCTGGAATGGGCGGCGGCGTGAACGGAATAATGACCGCCTGTGGAATCGCGGCGAATCTCGGCGCAATTTCCTGCATGATTGCGCGCAAGCCTAGCTCAGGCGTATCGCGCTCATCCCAGGGCTCCAACACGGCGATGATGAAGGCCGCATTCGGGATGACGGTCCCTTGCAGGATCGAGTAGCCGCCAACGGCGATCACGTTTGCAACGCCGGGCGTGTTCTCGAGGATGTTTTCGACTTCCCTCAACACCGCCGTCGTTCGCGGCAAGGCGGCACCGTCCGGAAGACGCATGTCGATGAAGATCGAGCCGCGATCCTCCGGCGGAATAAAGCCGGTGGGCGTCGTGGCGCCAAACCACGCAGTGCCCCCGAACACGACTGCAACCAGCGCCAGGGCGATCACAGTCCGGCGGATCAGCGCGCGAACCAACACATTGTAGCCTTTGCGGGTCCTATCGATCCCCCGCTCGAACCAGGCGAGCGGCCCACCACGCGCCGGTTTTGGAGGCTTGAGAAGCGTCGCGCACAAGGCCGGGCTCAAGGTCAGTGCATTGATCGACGACAAGGCAACCGCAACAGAAATTGTCGCCGCGAATTGCTCGAACAGCCGGCCGGTGAGCCCAGGCGTGAACGCGGCCGGTACGAACACCGCGAGCAACACGAGTGTGGTGGCTATAACCGGCGCGGTAACCTCTTCCATGGCCTTGCGCGTAGCGTCCGGCGGGTTCATGCCGTCTGCCATGTGGCGTTGCACATTCTCCACAACAACAATGGCGTCGTCGACCACCACACCGATGGCGAGGATCAGTCCGAACAGGCTGATCGTGTTGATGGTGAAACCAAGCGCCAGCAGCGCCGCGAACGTCCCGATCAGCGAAACGGGAATGGCGATGGCGGGGATCAGCGTCGAACGCCAATCCTGCAAGAAGATGAAGACGACGAGCACCACGAGCGCGAGCGCTTGGAGTAGCGTAACGACCACTTCTTTGATCGAGGTCTCCACATAAAGCGTGGTGTCGTACGTGACCTGATACTGCAGATCGTCTGGGAAACGCTGCGCCAGCCGGTCCATTTCGGCGCGAATTGCCTTCGCCACGTCGAGTGCGTTCGCGTCGGGGAGTTGATAGACGGCCAGAAGCGCCGCGGGCTTTCCATTGAGCTGTCCGAACCAGCCGTAATTCTCCGCGCCGAGCTCGACCCGTGCCACATCCCGCAGCCTGACGACGGATCCGTCGGAGTTCGCAACGAGGATAATGTTCTCGAACTGCTCGACGTCTTCGAGCCGTCCTTGCGCCGTCAAGGTGTACTGGAATTGCTGCGAAGACGGCGCGGGCTCCTGGCCGATCGCGCCAGGCGCCGCCTGGATGTTCTGGTCGCGGATCGCGGCGATGACATCGTTCGCCGTTAACCCCAAAGCCGTCAGTCGGTCGGGCTCAAGCCACATGCGCATGCTGTAGTCGCGCGCGCCCAAGTTTGAGACCTTCGAAACGCCTTTCACCCGCGACAGCGTGTCGAGCAGATTGATGCTCGAATAGTTAGATAGGAAGATGCTGTCGTAGGTTTCCTCCGGCGAGTAGACGGAGATCACCATCAACATGCTGGTCGAGGTCTTCTCCGTGGTGATGCCTTGACGTTTCACCTCCTCCGGCAGCTTCGGCGTTGCCTGCGAGACGCGGTTTTGCACGTTGACCTGTGCCGTATCGCCGTTGGTCTCGATCGAGAAGGTCACGGTCAATTTGTAGCTGCCGTCATTGGCGCTCTTGGAGGACATGTATGTCATGCCCTCCACGCCGTTGACCTCGGCCTCGATTACCGCCGCCACGGATTCCGCAACGACGCTCGCATCGGCGCCGGGATACGTCGCCGACACCTCGACCTGAGGCGGCGTCAATTCCGGATATTCGGCGATTGGGAGTACGGCGAGCGCCAGAAGGCCGGCAATAACTGTGACGATCGCGATGACGAACGCGAACTTTGGACGGTCGATGAAGAAAGCGCTGAGCATGGCCTAGGGCGTGCCTTGCGGGGCCGGTTCCGGCTCGGGATCGGCTTGCGGCTCCGGATCGGGTGTCGGGTCCGGTGCGCCGGATTCAATTTCGGGCGAGGGTTCCTGATCGATCATCTCCGGCTTTTCCGCCTGCGTCCGGTACGACACGCTCACCTCGGCGCCGGGGCGGACCTTCTGGATGCCCTCGACAACCAAAGTCTCGCCTTCTTGAAGGCCGCCAAGCACCACCACGCCGGTCTCTATCCGATTGCCCGTCTTGATTGGGCGCGCTTCGACGCGGCCCTCGCCGTCAACAATGAGCACGAACGGGCCGGCCTGGTTTTCCTGCACGGCCGACTGCGGGATGACAATGCGCTTCTCCGGCGTCGTACGCGCGAGCAACACGCTGACATACTGGCCAGGGACGAGCACGCGGTCGGGATTGGGGAACTTAAGCCGAACATTGATCGTGCCGGTTGCCGGGTCGACCTTGTTGTCGACGAGGTCGACCTCACCCGGAAATTCGTAGAGCCGGTTGTTGGCGAGGCGGATTTGCGGCGTAAAGCTCTTCGCGTTGCCTGCCTTCCTCGCTTCCGCATAATCGAGATAGTCGCGCTCACCGACCGAGAAAATCACGTCGATTGGGTCGAGTTCGAGAACCGTTACCAGGACCCCGCTGTCCGGCCCGATGAGATTGCCCACATCGACACCCGAAATTCCGGTGCGCCCAGCGATGGGCGAGGTGATCGTGGCATAGGACAAATCGAGCTTGGCGCGCTCGACTTCCGCCTGCCCCGAACTCACCTCGGCCTTAGACTGCTCGGCCTTGGATTTCGTGATGTCGAATTGCGACTCGCTGACCGCTGGGCTGTCTTTCTCGACCAGGGTCGTATAGCGCTCGAGGTTGCGCTCGTTCTCGTTGTAGCTGGCTTGGGCCTTTGCGCGCTGCGCCTCGGCGGACAGTAGGTTCGCCTCGAACTCGGCCGGATCGATCTCGAAGAGGACGGCGCCCTTTTTCACCTCTTGGCCTTCCTCAAACGGCCGCTTCAGGAGCGTGCCGTCCACGCGCGCGCGGATATCGACGCGCTGGGAGGCCTCGGTACGGCCGACGAAGTCGGTCTGATCCGTCACATCTTTGGACGTCACCGCCTCAACAACGACGCCAGGGAGCGGGGCGTCTTCGGCATCGGATGTCTTGCCGCGGTCGGAGCAGGCCGCGAGGAGGAGTGCGGGAATCAAAATGGCACCGCTCAAACCCCGGAACGCCACGATGCTAAACCCGCGCATTGAAAACCCCTCGCTCCGCCCTGCCACACGTTTCGGGCGATGCTAACTCACAGCGCCAAAGAGGCAAAATGCCAATTGCCGGGAGATTTGCCAGCGCCCCCTTCATGGGCTTGATACAGTCCGATTTCCGGCACACCTTGGTGGCTGATCGGAAACAGCGTGTGACGGGAGAACAGCTCAATGCCTTTCGCTTTTGCCCGTAAGGAGCTCACCACCATCCTACTCGCGCTTGTCTTTGTGAGCGGGGCAGCTGTCGCGCAACCCGCGCAGAAGCGGGACGGCGTCAATGGCTGCAGCATCGCCGAACTAGAGACAGAGTCCGGCCTCGTTTGGCGGCACACCATTGAGCTGCAGGTTCCGGAGGACGGTTATTGCCGCGTCTATATCGGCGAGGATAAGGACCGCAAGACCTGGAAGTATTGCTGGCTCAAGCGGACGCCGGACAATCCGGTCTCGGCGACCTGCGATGAGCCCATCGACGACAAGGACTTCGACGGGTGGAAGGCAAAGGCTGTCTGCGGCAAGTACAACTCGATAGCCTATTGCCGGCGCGAGAAGCCGCTAATGCCGACCCCGCGCTAGGCCGACCTCAACCGAGCCGTGGGAAGAGCGCCGCGGGCGCCCCAAAATACTCCGGCCAGGACACCCACGGAACGTCGGTCGCGCAGATCACCTGCTGGCGCACTTGCCAGCGGCCGTCTTGTCTGACGAGGAGCGCGTGGACATACCCGCCGCACATGTCGTCGGCGACAGCGTCCGCATGCTCGCCAATCGACCAGTCTACGGGCCGGCCATCGGGCCGCAGCGGGTCCGCTTCGACGAACGCCCAGTGTCCGCAGACATTGAGGTTCGAAACCACGAAGATGACGCGCTGACCGAGTTCCTTGCTCACCGGCCTGCGAACCGCGTCCAAGATTGCCTTTCGCTCAGCACTGTCGCGCGCAGGCGTATAAGGACACTCTTCGGCCGCAGACGGCACAGCAACCGCGACGCCGGCGGTAACGAGTAAGGCCGTCACGATCAGCTTCAGCACAGGTCTCTCGATCGGCATGCGCGCCTCGTTTCGGTGATCTGTACATATTGTAGCGTCATCTCACCTTGACGAAACTCAAAGCGCGAAACGCATGCCGGACGACCGATCCGTCTAGCCTCGCTTGCCGCCGCCCTTCCGCGATTTGGCGGATTTCGGTTTAGGTTTGGGCTTCGGCCTAGGCTTTGCGCTGGCGGCTTTCGGCTTGGGTTTCGGCCTCGGCTTCGCGGCGGCCTTCGGCTTTGGCTTCGCGGCAGCCTTGGGCTTCGGCTTAGGCTTCGGCTTCGCGGCGGCCTTGGGCTTCGCCGCAGTCTTGGGCTTCGCGGTCGTCTCGGTGGACGACTTGGCCGCTGCCTTGGGCTTGGCCGCGACCTTGGTGGCCTTGGCTGCGGGCTTCTTGGAACTGGACTTGGCGGACATCGAAGCTTCCTTTCGGGAGCGCGGACAGTGCTGTCGGCATTGGCACGGCTGGCTTGGCGTTCGAGGGCGCCGAGACCCACGAGGAGGGCATCGAGCTTGGGGACGGAGAGGCCGTCGAGCAACTCCCCGAGCCGG
>Ga0209013_10001902_pt1 | contig 19228 bp, 14 predicted proteins | sample Cruoilmetagenom2_FD_187291 | JGI IMG/M metagenome (GOLD analysis project Ga0209013, IMG submission 187291) | Oil polluted marine microbial communities from Coal Oil Point, Santa Barbara, California, USA - Sample 2 (SPAdes) (version 2) | ecosystem: Environmental > Aquatic > Marine > Oil seeps ...
TGCTTTATTCACTCTGGGAAGATCCTCAGGAGTGGTTAGAAAATTATCATATGCGTTCGATCTCGGAAACGGTCAATTCAATGGTAAAATGCCGGTTTGACGCGCCACTGAGGAAACGACTTGAATCACGGAAAGAGACTGAGACGCGGCTGAAGCTTGTGGGGCACAATATTCGGCGAGTGGGGTACTTGGAGATCCTGGGTGATGTGGTACCACACTGGAGGGGATGTGCATGAATTTTGTCCCAAAGCCCGCCGCACCAAAGATTTTATATCACTGCCCCTTCATATTGAATCTGAATCGCAGCCCGATGATGTAGCGGTCAATCATCTGGGACTCTGGATCCCAGTACCTCGGTTCGAATCCGAGTCGGGCTATTCGATGGAGATCGACAAAACAAAGGAATTGATAGAGAGATATGCGCTCCAGAACGCCGTAAAGTACAAAAAAACGCCCCAGGCTGGTGCGGTACTTGGCAAGGTTCTTGGAGAGAACAGAGAGTTGCGCAAGGATGCAAAAGATGTAGCAACTCTTGTTGGCGAGGTTTTATCCGGATTAGAAGGTGACCCTGAGTCATGGGAGCGGAGACTTGAGGAAATTGCGCCCGAGCTCATCGAGGAGATCCACGAACGCAAGCAGCCCATCACAGGACTCCCTGATCTAAATGTTGAGGACGGTTGCCACGTTGTGCTCCGTTTTGCCCCGAATCCGAACGGTCCGGCTACCATCGGAAGCGTGCGTGGCATCGTTGTGAATTCGGAGTACGCAAAGCGGCACCATGGCGAATTCATACTCCGCTTCGATGACACAGACCCAAGGACGAAGGCGCCGCTCGTGGAGGCTTACGCGTGGTACCTTGATGACTGCGAGTATCTTGATGCTGTTCCGGATAGGGTGGTATATGCGAGCGATTATCTCAATGAGTACTACGAATACGCAAAAAAACTCATCCTGATGGGCGCGGCGTACGTCTGCCTCTGCGAGAGGGACGAATTCAAGCGATACAAGGACGCAAAGGAACCATGCCCGCATCGGAACACTGATGTTGATTCCAACCTCAAATGCTGGGAGCGCATGCTCGGCGGCGGCTACGTAGAGGGCGAGGCTGTGCTGCGCATCAAGACCGACATCAAGCACAAAGACCCTGCACTGCGCGACTGGGCAGCGTTTCGGATCGTTGAGACCCCGCACTCACGCCCCGAGATTGCGGATCGGTTCAGGGTCTGGCCCCTCCTCGACTTCGAGTCTGCGGTCCAGGACCACGTCCTCAAAGTCACCCACATCATACGCGGCAAGGACCTGATGGACAGCGAGCGCAGACAGCGCTACGTTTACGATTATCTGGGCTGGCAGTACCCATTGACCCTGCACTGGGGCAGGATGAAGCTCCACGAGTTCGGGCGGTTCAGCACGAGCGCAATCTCTAATGCGATCCGTTGCGGGGAGTACACTGGATGGGACGACCCGCGAGCGCCGACGCTACGGGCGCTCAGAAAGCGCGGCATCACTGCTGATGCGATCAGGAAGTTCATGATCGATCTCGGAATCAGCGAGACCGATATCAGCCTCAGTCTTGACAATCTCTACGCGATCAACCGCAAGATCGTTGACCCCACAGCAAACCGCTACTTCTTCGTCTGGGAGCCGGTGACAATTGCGATTCAGGGCGCAGTTGCGATGATAGCAACGCCGCTCTGTCACCCGGACCGGAGTGATGTGAGGGAGATTCCTGTCGGGGACACGGTCGCAGTCTGCAGCGCGGATCTCGATGGTGTCGGGGCGGGCGAAAGGCTGCGACTCAAGAACATGTACGATATAGAGATTGTGAAGACAAATCCACTCGTGGCAAAGCACATCGGCGGCAATCGTGGCGAGTGGTGCGCAACCGAGGAGAAGCCGCGGTATCCGATCATCCACTGGGTCGCAGGTGATAACGTCGATGTAGTGGTACATGCACCAGACCAAACGTACGAGGGCGTATGCGAGATAGGCATCCTCTCCGAAGAGGGAAACATCGTTCAATTCGAGCGGTTCGGGTTTGTTCGCATCGATAGCGTCGATTTTGATGGAAAGAAAGCTGTCGCATACTTTGCGCACAGGTGATGGGCTCGCTGATATTCACCCCGGGTGCTCTCATGATCCGGTAAGGGTGGCTGGGTGGCGCGGTAGGATTATGACCAGAAGGAACAGATGAGAGGGCATGAAAAGAATCGAATTTCATGATAGAGAGCGGGAGGCAAAAGAGATCATGGATATTCTTGATTCCGAACCATCCCTGATCACCTTCGTCTACGGTCCGATAAACAGTGGGAAGACCACACTGGTCAACAACCTGATCGACCGGCTGCCGGAGGATTACAAAGTATTTTATATAAATCTCAGAGGAAGATTCATCAGTAATTACGATGATTTTATAAAAGTCCTCTTCGATGTGGAGCATGAAACGAGATACGAACGAATAAAAGAGTTTTTAGGACCGGTAGTACGCGTTCTACCTGAAAGCTATTACGGAATTCCGATACCAAAGGATGTTTTCCTGAAATTGTTCAAGGAAAAAGAGGTGGAAGATGCGTTTGTTTACATAGAAACCGTTGCCAGCGCTTTTTACGAAAGCGGTAGGGTGCCAGTGCTGGTGATTGATGAATTGCAGGTGATCGGGGATATGAAGATCGATGGGCTTTTGACTTACAAATTATTCAATTTCTTTGTGCGGCTTACAAAAGAACTGCATCTGGCACACGTCTTCGTGGTGACCTCTGATTCACTATTCCTTGAGCAAGTTTACAGCGAGGCGATGCTAAAGGGGCGATGCAGATATCTGCTGGTAGATGATTTTGATGCAGTGGAGACCACCGCGTTTCTGAGTAAGTACGGTTTCACTGATGATGAGAAGAGGGTAGCATTAGAACACTGCGGCGGAAAGCCGGTCTGTCTGTTAGAGCTAATCCGTTCCGGCGAAAAGCAGAAGCTTGTGAAGAAGATGCTTGCTACGAGGATAAACCAGTTAAAAGATCTGCTTGACTACCTGGACTACATCAAGCCCAAAATAATGATGGGAGATGCTGAGTACCTGGTTGAGAAGGAGGATGTTGTTGACACACTCAGCAGGTTTACGGATGCGGAAGTAATCGATGACCGCGGACTAAACAGACCTGCAAAGCAGTTTCTGATCAAGGATAACATTCTCTTCCTTGATCCGGACACTGGAATCATCAAACCGCAATCCCGGCTGGACCTGCTTGCGATACGAGAGGTGCTGGAAGATGTGTAGGCTCAGACTGCTGGTGGTGCTGAGTGGGACGTGCAGTCCCTGGCGCAGGCACGCCGATTAGATGATGCGACTGGCGGCAAGAGGGGTGTCGCCCATTTTGCGCTACAAGATGAAGACTCACCGATATCAGACTCCACCAAATGATCTGCGATAGAGATATAAAGGGTGCGAAACAGCAATCAGAGTGATGGGTGTGTAAACCCAATCCGGAAACTATGTAATATGACCAGAAAGACGCTTCTTATAGTGCTTGTGTTAATCGGGCTTGCAGTATCCGGCTGCACCGAGAACAACACACGAACGGCTGACAATAATAGCACAGACGCTCCAGCGAACGTGACCGACAATGCTACCGCGAACGCGTCGGGACAAGATCCTGTGGGGCGGCAGAGTGTCGCAATACCGCTCGAGAAACCGCCGTTCATCGAGGATCAGTAACGCTTAAGTAGGATTGGGTTCACGCTTGTCAATTGTGATATCTTATGGATAAACGACACACTTCAATGATTTTTGTTGCACTTTTTGGCATTGCTTTTTTATTTTCCGGGAGCGCATGCGCCGCAGTGGATTTCCCTGCGGACGAGGCTGGGATATCGGCTTACGTGCAAGCTAAATCGAGCGTTGATCTGAACGATGCGAAGCCTGCTTTTGCGACGATTGAGCGCGAGACTGATGACTACATAATAGGCACGGTTGAGCTGGAGAAGCACACAGAAGAGCAGTATCCACATGTGTATGTCAGCACAGACGGCTGGGTAGTTGCGTACTATCCGAATGACAGACCGGCGAGCTGGATACTGCCATGGGCGGATTATGCCGGCGGTGAGATTTCGTCAACCACACTCAGCAAAGCGGCGGGAATCGTGTGCAGCGAGATAGGAGGGACCACCACAGGTCTGAAGTACTACGATTTCAGGTATGAAGATGCTTCGAAGATGATGATTATCGTGGAGTCTGTGAAAGGTGGGGAGAACTTCTTCAAAGTGACGATACCAACGGGTTTTGCGACGTACGCGGCGGATTGGTCGCATTACAATGACGATCATGGCCACGACTCTCATGACCATAGCAACGTATATCTCAACGACGTGAAATGCAGTGGTATAGACGGTGGCGACCGCGCAAATTACGGTTCCTTTTCAGGACAGTTCGAGAATGGGCTAGAACACACTGTCAAGGTAGCCGCTTCCTCAGCTGCTACTGGTCGCATCGGTCTGGTGTTGGAGTATGCAGACTAAACTCCTGTTGCTACCAGCCATCCTTCTGGCATTGGTATGCACGCCCATCGCGTTCGCCGACGAGATCGTGGTTGTGGATGCCGATAACGTCTGGGATCTCACGCTGGATGATGCCGCCGACGTGAGTCACCTTGATGGTGAGCCCGGCGTGATGGTTGTCAGATACGCCGACATCATCGCCTACAAGTCGCTTGAGAATGCCACGGAAGTGGACAGGCTCGTCGGCGAGCCAGATGTGATCGTGGTCAAATACGCGGACAGCCATAGGGAGATGGAATTTGTGAAAGGGATATACTTTCTCAATCTGACCATTGACTCCCCTGAGAACGGTGTCTTCATCCCAACGCCGACTGCTGTTGTGCGTGGGACTGCCTCCGCCCCGAATGGCATCGTGGATGTCACGGTGAATGGGGAACTCGCAACCGGAACAGAGGACTGGATCATCGCAATCCCGCTCAACGAGGGCGAGAACATGATCCGGGCGAAGGTTACTGACACCACGGGCTACTCCGTAACGAGAACGATTCGAGTGATCCACTATGATGCCGGATGCAATTACAACGACACTGATTATGATGGTGTGATCGATCTCCTGGATCAGGAGGATGGTACGGCGCCGGATTCGTGGGTGGATCGGTTCGGGCGAGCTGTTATGCGTGGCGATGTCGATTGTGACGGGAAGCTCACTTCTGCTGACGCGCTGATGATCCTCAAGGCTGCGGCTGGCGCAATCGATCTGTAGATGGAACGAAAACGGGCGAGTTGTTGTGCGCGATCATGCGGATCGCGCCCAAGCCCGCCGATTACGACGCCGAAATCAGCAAGATGGCGTAAGAATCGACAGCCGATGTAAGAAGGTGGGATATCCACAGTGGATATGAATCTAATCTTTATCGTGGATGTAAAAACAACGGTGATCACGTCTGCTTGCCCCCAGTGTTCACGTGCTCACAAGCTCCATTTGGAGACCTGAAATGGTGATAAAACATGAAATCAAACAAACAACAGAAAAAAAGACTCGATCGAACGATTGCACTGATCGTGCTTGTGGCTGCGATGTCCATCGTGCCAGCAAGCGCGGAGACGCTTGAGATCCGTGGCGAGGTTGTGGAACTGACGACTACACAATCCACCGCGATAACATGGTATGCATACAACTTCGATGTATTCTGGTGCGATCTGGATGACAATCTCATAACCGAGAAGCTAACCATCGCGGCGGGCACACTGATCGGACCAAATACCGACCGAACCATCGATAAGAATTGCCTGAGTTATCAGACCAGTCCTGCTTACCAGCAGTATGAACTTCATGAAAACGAGGGATTGACCGTCAACGGAGATGCGGGACACTATCTCTTGCCCCTGTGAAACCCCTGCACTCTGCGATAGTTGTACACTATCGCTCAGCAAGAATGGCGTGGAACTTGATGAGCAGATCATTTATCTTAACACCAGCGATAAACAAGATCAAGTATACACTTATGCCCCTGACATAGGTGGCGAAGAGCGCGTTCCTGTGTTCTCATGCTATGTTGATGCAGTGTTCAATGGCACCGATACCGATGTCGTGCAATTGATGTACGTCTTTCTGATCGACAGTGGTGTGCTGGAGATCAATGCCGATGAGACATACGGCGCCATGGAAGTGATGACTGCGAGTTCTTCTCAAATTCTCCTCGAAAATAACGAGGACGCAATCGATCTTGATGAGGGTTCCACTGAACAAATCATGGGCAACATACACTTCAAGACCGCAGACGATGATCGTGCGATCAGGTTCTATCCAATGGTTGAGTACAGTAAACCGGGCACGTATGAAATTCGCGGTAACGTCGTGGATCTTATGGGTGGTGCGCAGTCTGTGGATCTGGTGTGGGATGCCACCGATCTTGCAGGCTTCTGGTACGGTCTGGACGACGGTCTGAAAACCGAGCAACTCAAACTCCTGGCTGGCACGATAAACAACGTAGCTGGCGATCGGACAATCGATGAGAACACGTTGGTTTACACCACGTCACCAGTCTATCACCAGTACGAACTCAATGAGAACGAGGGTCTGGTCGTTGATAGCGATAACCCGGGCGGGGATACCGGATACCATCTCGAAGGCTTTATGGGTGAGAAGTACGTGGCGATGAATGGTATGGCAGATAAACTCTGTAGACTTCTGGTCGAGTTTGAGGATTATGACACGAAGACACTGGCAACAGGAGAAGCATGGGATCTCGGCGGCGGGTTCTGTCTTATTGTACAGCAGATCAATCTCAACGGTGACGAGGCATGGCTCTCGTTGGAGAAGGACGGCAGGGAACTCGGCAATGGATTTGTGTCAACTAATGCTACCCGGAAGGATCGTGTGTACACATGCACATTGAACATCGGAGAGGAGAAATGGATCCCGGTCTTTTCGTGCTATGCAGCGGCTATATTCAGGGGAACAGACACTAACGTGGTGCAGGTTAAGTACGTCTTCCTTATTGATGACGACGTGATGGAGATCGAGACTCATGACGCGTATGGTGTGATGGAAGTGATGATAGCGAATGCCACTCATGTCCGTCTCGAAAACGAAGACCCAATCCATCTTGAGGAGGGTTGCCAGGAGGGCATCATGCGCAACATATACTTCATGACCGCAGACGATCCTTATGCCATCCGATTCTGCCCCCTTGCCAAACGCACAATCGATGATGAGGAACCCACGCCACCACCGAAAACCATCCTGGCAATAGACTCTGACGGCGACGGCGTACCTGATGCGTGGGATGATGGATCCAAAACCCCCGAGGGCTACTGGGTGAACTCGCGGGGCATCGGCGGATGTGGGGGGCATGAATGGAGACCATATACTCACATCTGCTGACGCTCTCATGATCCTGCAAGCTTGTAAGCCTGCTCGATAGAATTATGACCGAGCGGACGCGAAGATACGAGCATGAGAAGAATCGAATTCCACGACCAAGAACAGGAGACAGAAGAGATCAGGGATATTCTGGACGCAGAACCCTCCCTGATCACGTTTGTATATGGAACCGATAAACTCCGGAAAAACCGCACTGATCAATCATCTGGTGGACCAGTTGCCAGACGAGTATAAGACATGTTATATAAACCTGAGGGGCAGATTCATCAGCAATTACGATAATTTCATAAAAGTTCTCTTCGATGTGGAACATGTTGCAAGATATGAACGAATAAAAGAGTTTTTAAAGCCGATAGCTGCTGTTCTGCCTGAAAGCTACAATGGAATTCCAATACCAAAGGATACATTCTTGAAGTTATTTAAGGAAAAGGAGACGGAGGATGCGTTTGTTTACATAGAGACCGTTCTCAGAGTCCGTATCATTTTCTCCATCTGATCCCGTATTTTGTACGACCCCACAGCTTCCATCTCGCTGAGGTCAAATTTGGTATCACGAATACCTGATAGCCGTCGTACGTTTTCACGTCCTCAAATCCCTTTTTTCGCTTTATCACAAGATTTAAGCTCCCTTCTTCGCCAACCGTTTCGAGATATCTCGTAACTCTATGATTTTTAATTACAAACCCTATCCACTCATCCCTTTCCTTTTCGGAGCTAATTTTACCATTTTTAATTGATGCCTGTATTTTTTTAAGTTTTTTCTCGACTTTTCCAACTCTCGCCTATCGTTCGTTCCGGTTCGTCTCTGCAACGGACGCATTCCACACCACCACATATTTTCGCCTGCCCCTGATGGCAGAAAAAGCGACCTGATCAGCTCCCACACTCGCCCAATCGCTTCGAGGAGTCCCGATTTCATCCAGAAGACCTGTCGCCGTGACCCCTGCTCGAAGCGCACGAGATACCGTTCTTTAGCCCCGTCCGTATGGTCAAGATTTGCTCATGTAGCCATGCCCCGGTCCACAGCTCTGGGTGCATCGAGACCAAATTCGCTCTTCAAGGATCTGTCTTCAAAAACATCCTACCAACGGTCAGGATCGTAAACCGTCGTGGTCACAATTCTACTGCACCGCCCGCAGCCTGCAGTATCATCAGCGCATCGAGCGAGTTGACCTGCCCATCGCCGCTCACATCCGCGAGCGCATTGAACGGGTGGCTTCCGGCTGCGATTGCAAGCGCAATCACCGCGTCCGCAGCCGTGGTCTCGCCGTCCCCATTGAGATCGCCCTTCGGCGGCAGCGCAGCATTATCCACCCGAACAACAATCGTATCCGTGCCCTCGTTTCCTGCCCGATCGACAGCCGTTGCCCTGATGAAGTAATACCCATCCGCGGTTTCGGTTGTGTCCCATGTTGCAGCCCAGCCTCCGGCGGGATCTGTCACATTCGCTATCTCCACCCATACAGAACTCTCATACGACCCCTTCTCTGATACCGTAACCATCATCGAGGGATATCGCCAGCGACTCACGACATCAGGACGGTAGAGCGTGCCATTGTCATACATACTCACATTGCTCACATTCCCAAACGTCGGGCACATAATAGCCACTTCATGGCTGCCATCAGATCTTCTTGTATTATTGACCGATCTGCCAACGACCCAGTGACCGGTGGTATTATTATTGTAGTTCCACTCGTAGCCCCATAACACGTCCTCTCTGTTTGCCTCAAGTTCATCTCTGTATCGTGCAAAGGTCAGTCTGCTCTTGTTCGTCTCGACACCAACCCTGAGACCGTTCGGATTGTTGCACCCGCATCCACGCTCATTCAGGTAATCCTCGATTCCTTTCTTGAAATTGGAATCAGTGGTGCCATTCTCATCGGTTCTCATCAATTTCGCCAATCCGTTGACCAGTTGAGACTGGTTGATCGTTCCGTTTCCTGTGATATCCGGATATCCGTGCGTAGCCCAGTATTTGAGGCAGCTTGCTGCTGATGTTGGTCCACAGCACGCCTCACTCAGATTCCTGCCGTCGATGTTTCGGCAGTAATGGAACTGGATCTTCTCCTCAATATCTTTCTCGTAGTACTGCGTCTTGTTTGAGTATTCCCACAGAACCCGGCTGATATCCTCGTCATCAGAGTATGTACTCAGTTGTACGGAACCACAAACCACATCCTCGTCCGGAGGCGTGCGTATCTCTGGTAGGGGCGGTGTCGGGTCCAGATAAACGGATATCTGCGTAGCCCCTATCCCTTCCAAACCGTACATCTCCACTCTGATGTGATACAGCCCTTCTTCCATATCTGAAGTGTCCCAGTAGACACTCCATCCGTCCCCCCAGTCCGATGCCCGGGCAAGCTCTCCTCCGATTGTTGGCTCGCTCCCATCATAATCGACACCCACGTACGTCCAGTTCACGCCGTCTGTTGAATACGAGAATCTGGCATAGCTCACCCCCCTCCCGCTCGCTTCTCCTGCCCAGAGCGTGACGTTGCCGTAGACGAGAGAGTCATTGGAGGGCACAACAAAGAACGGCTCGAGCGATTGCTCTGTTAAAAAGAATATCTCGCTGTTTATTCCCTCTGTTGTGTTCACTTCCTCAATATTTCCGAGGTTGTCCAGACTGCAGTATCCGAGAATGTGAATGCCGTCGCCTTCCAGGATAAATGGCTCTAAATATTCGTGTGGTGTCCAGTATCCAGTGCCCTCGTAGTAGTCCAGATATCTCGTGGAAGCCACACCCGACCCGCACATAACTTCGCTATCGTTTGAGCACTTCTTCAAACAGAACTCCTCCAAAAGCAGATCATCGACTACAAAAGAGGAGGGGGGACCTGCACTTTTATTATGTCCATAACACCCACTCTTCTCATTGTAATCGTAATTTCCACCTCCAAAAGCAGCGGTAATTATAAGACCCCGGCAAGTGAGCTCGAACGTCGGAACAACAGGTATGCGTTTCCCACCGACGTATTCGGATATCGTAACGCTCACCTTCTTTGGACGCCTGAGAAAATTAGAACAGAACTTCCTAGATTTACCCGAATTGATGGTATGGCTGGAGCTCCCTGCACTATTTTTCTCCTTGTACGTTATCTTGACATGATATCTCTTCTTGGTGTTGTTGTTCCTCAGAGTGATGGTCTTTATCCTGCAACAATCGTCAGACGCATTCAAAGCAATGAGTGTCTCGTTCGTGATCACCGTAACCAGCCTCTCCTCTCCGAAGACTGTGGCATTCATAGCATAACCCGGCTCTCCAACCGTCGTTAGCGTAACCGGTGCTTCGTTGTCCACGATATGAGTTTGGCTCTGCACATCTTCCGTGTTATTGAGCAGATCGGTTGAGTAGTACTCGATATGATGTATACACGTCCCGGGAAGCGTGAAACTTACGGAACAGTCCGCATCGGTGGAACTCCGGGACATGGTTCCGGCAGTCCCAATAGTCCCGGTAACCACTACCGGCACACAGTGCTGCCTCGTCCATTCATTCCATGTTCCATTGTTCCATATCCGGTAATAGATCGAATCAACGCCGATTCCGAAACCGTCGTCTGCGCTCAACGTAATCTTGGTGTCCGGGGTCAGATAATACCCTTCGTCGTATTTCGGCGCACCTATCGTCTTGGTTGTGCAGGGGGCACTATTATCCACGGTTATCCAGGTTATGTCTGATGCAGAATTACCTGCTCTGTTGATTGCTGTAGACTTCAGCAGGTAACTTCCATCCGCAACGTTCGTTGTATCCCACTCGAAGACAAAGACCGGAAACGGGATTGTAACGATTCCGACGGGCGATTCGGAGTAGCCGACCGGTCTCCAGTCGCAAGGGGTGGTCCGGTTCTCTTTCAGCGCATCCGATAACTCTTCATAGCTTGTTTTTGGAGAGACTACGATCATCCCACTAATATTTTGATCGTTCTCTGAAAGTTCATCGTAATATTCTTCGAGTCCGGTTATAGTTCCATCCCGGTCCATCTCCACCTCCCTGTAGCCGGTATCGTCGTTATGATCCATAAAATCAATCAGCGATATCGGTTCCCGGATGCACCCGTCCGAATTGCAGAGCAGTATGAACGATGGTCGAAAACTGTTCGCTGTGACTGCGTGCCCCCAGTAACCATCATTCTTCTTCGTTCCTTGCAGAAGGAGCAGGATATCTTCGTGCGGAAGCATCGTCCTGTAGAATTGTACCCAATCCGTATTTGCAGGCAGCATATCATACGTAGCCGTTTTCTTCCTGCCAAAAGCCTTGACAACGAAATCCCCCTTCATGCCTGCATCTTTTCGCTCTTTTATATATTTCTTCAATCCGGAAACCGCCTCAACGTCTGATGTAAGATGCGTCCCTATACTACCAGCCGGGTCTCTGTTATCCGTTTTGAATATCTCGTTCAACTTTTCCGTAATCTTCTCAGGCTCTTCCAGCCCTTCGGGAACTAAGTCGTCGAATGGTTTTTCACCCGCTTCATTCGTGTAGTTGTCCAGCCACAGAAGAGATGCGGCAGCGGATGCCGGCAAACAACCATATCCCTGCGGGGTGTGTGGAACATCCTTCTCTATCCCTGACGACGCATTCACCTCGAATACGGAGAATACCATGCCGTCGATACCTGGATCCCAGCCACCAGCACTGATTACTGTGGTGCCGCTCACCATCTGGTCGAATGCAGGCTGGAGAATCGTTTGCGTGGGTGGCATCGGGTCTATATAAGCCATGATCTGGCTTTGCCCGGGTTGTCCCAGAAGGTCAGTCATGGTCGCCCTGATGCAATACCAGCCTTCAGCCAGACTGGTTGTGTCCCAGATCGTGCCCCAGCCATCCCTGCTTGCGTCATAACTTTCACAAGGATACGTATTTGCATCGCCGTCGTAATCCCGCGATATGTGATGCCACGTCGCCCCTCCGTCCGAGGAATACTCAAAACAGGTGGATGCTATATCGTTCGCATCCCAAACCTCCACAGCCCCGATACTAGTGGCACCAGAGATCCACGACCCATTGTCCGGATTGTAGATCTCCGGTTCCGGAGAGGGGTCGCCCAGATACGCCAATCCCGCCTCCGGGGCTAAATCGCCAATAGTTGCGCCATTGAACGTCTCTGTCTTCACCTTCCATGGTATGATACCACCCAGTTCCCCAAGCTCGGTGAGTGGTATTGAGATGTGAACGACGAGTACGGAGGAAGTCAATCCCCATGTTGCATCCGTGGGTCTTACGTTCCACCAGCCCTCTGGCTCGTAAGTTGCTCTCTCGATCTTCCAGCTTCCTGTCGATGAATCGTAAATCACCGTGTACATCGTGTCCACATCCGGATTGGGGTGATTGAGACAGTTATCCGACGGATCGTTGTTTTCATCCAGTAAGATTGTCCAGAAGACCGTGTCGCTAAGTTGTGGTATGCTGCTGTTTGCGGTGATACGAAAGTTCAGCGAATCCGCGGTCTTCTCAGCCTCACAAGCGATGATATCCACGTAGCCGATGTATTTCTCAGGAGGCACTGGAAGCATGCTGTAAATGTAAACCAGGTCGTTTTCGGGGTCGGTGAACGAAGATGGAGGGGCATCATCCGCTGCGCTGATAAGAGAACTGGTAGCCAGAATAGTCATGCATGTCAGTATACAGATTATCGCTCTCATTGTACCACCTCCGGCGATTCCACGGAATCACCGCGCCTTACGCGGCAATCATACGTACCTCATCGTATTAAATGTTTCGTAAGCGTCTACTGTGGGCGGTTTTCCGGTGTCTGCTGATGGCTTCGTTCAAATCTATCATCCTTCGTCATATATCAGTTACCACATCGTCTTCAGGGTCATTGAATAAATCCATAGCCCCTGCAATCTTTTCCGGCGGTCCGACGACAACAAGCAGATCGCCGGCACAGAGGTGCGTGCCCCCGTCCGGATTGGAGCGCATCTGCGAGTTCCGGCGTACTGCAAGCAAGGTGATGCCGTACTTCCTCCGAAGCCCGATCTGATCCAGCGTCTTTCCAACCACGGGCGCTTGCTTGAAAACCCGCAGCGTGACGATCTCGACGTCGGGAAGATGACGGTTTAGTCCCGGAAAAGATGCCGGCTCTTTTGAAAGGCTTCGAAACATCTCGTAACCATCTGACCGCACAACAGCTATGAAGCTCTCGATCTCATCTCTGGGTATGAGGTATTTCACCAGAACCCGGGTAAATATCTCTACAGAGGTCTCAAACTCCTCCGGAATGACGTCGTCAGCACCTAATTCATACAGGGGCTTCATTTCCTGAAGATAGCGCGTTCTCACAATGATGTGAATCTTTGAGTTGAGTCTCCGGGATATTGCGGTGATTCTGCGGGTTGCAGCTGGGTCGGAGATGGCTATCACCACAATTCTTGCATCTTTGACGTCTGCATGTTGGAATACCGCCTCATGGGTTGCATCACCATAATAAATCGGCTCGCCCTTTGCCCGTTCAGCCACCACCATCTCAGGGTCCATTTCAAGGATCGTGTAGGGGATGCCTGATATTCTGGCGGCTCGCGCCACATTCCTGCCGTTTACCCCAAAGCCGATGATGATTAAGTGATCCTGTTTGTGAACATGGTCTACCTTATGCACGGGATGCCAGCCTGATTTTAATATTCCTGGCAGTGGCAACTGCAGTGCGCCGTCTGCTATGCGAGGTGCCAGCGCTATGATAAACGGGGTCACAGCCATTGTCAGGACAGAGACTGTCAGGAAAAACTGGTATGTATACCCGGCAAGCAAACCATGTTCAACGCCGGTCCTTGAGAGGATGAAAGAAAATTCACCGACCTGACTGAGTGCAAGCCCGACCAGGATCGCAGTGCGGAGTGGGAATCCAAGTAAAAAAGCTACGAAACAAGCGATGATTGCCTTTAGTGCCAGAAAGCAGAGGGCAATCAGTAAAATGAGTCCGGGCTGCTGAAAAAGAAAATCGAGATCTAAGAGCATCCCGATCGATACGAAAAAGAAGCTCATAAAGACATCGCGAAAGGGCAAAACATTGCCGAGCGCATGATGGCTGTATTCTGATTGGGAGATGACCAAGCCTGCCAGAAATGCACCCAGTGCGAGGGAGAGTCCCAGACTGGATGTCAGCCACACAACTGCGAGACAGATCATAAAAATGCTCAGCAGGAACAGTTCCCGGCTCCGCGTCCTGGTGATCTGATACAACGCCTGCGGCACGATCCATTTGGCACCAACTGCCACCAGCAGGATGATTCCGGTTCCTTTTGCCACAAGGATTGCGAGGGACTCGCCCAGATTACCGGTTGCTCCAGCCAGTATGGGTGTAAATAGCATCATCGGAACGATTATCACGTCCTGGAAGAGCAGGATAGCGAGAGTCGCCTGTCCGTGGGGGCTGTCAATCTCAGCCCTTTCCTGAATGAGTTTGAGAACGATTGCCGTGCTGCTGAGTGCTATAAGAAATCCCATGAAGATCGATTCACCGAAGGCAAGACCGGTTTGCATGGCTATTACAAAAACAACCGCAATAGTCATCAGCACCTGAAGCGAGCCACCAAGAAGGATCGATCTCTTGATCTGTGACATGCGTTTTAATGAGAACTCGAGTCCGATCGCGAAGAGCAGAAGTACAACCCCGATCTCAGCTAAAATTTCGACTTGATGAACCTCTCTTATAAGTCCCAGTCCGTGAGGTCCCGCCAGTATCCCTGTCAGGAGAAATCCCACGATCGCTGGTACCCGGATCAGATGGAATATGAAGAGTACGGCGATGGATAATCCGAATATGATGACAATGTCATTAAGTAACGGTATTTCCATATACTAACATGCTCCTGATTCCATATTGAATATACCCTGGCAACAGACGATTAAAACCGACTGGTAGTGGGGGTGTCTAACTTCTGCATAGATCAAATCACTTTCAACATATCATGGCATCTTGATATCGTTTGTTCAACCCAGCCACTGCCGCAATCCTGATCATGGTATAAAAGACTCCATGCGCGATCCCGCGCAGTTCCGGCTTCACAAAATCAGATGCATAAGCGCGCTGCGTACCGTCGACAATCGCCCTGAACCAACTAAAACAAGGATATGCCCCCATAAAACCTCACACCAGCCCATAAAACCTCTTGTAATTCGCTATCGCAACTCTCCCCTGTTCAGGATACTGCTCCAGCAGAAAGTCCACAAAGTAACCAACAGACACGCAATCCTTCACGAAATCGAGAAGTCTCGTAATCGTCCTATGCGATCTGCCATTCTCATCCGGAATCTCAAACGATACACAGAAATTGTGCACTGAGAAACACTTTCTCCGCAAAATCGGCGAGATCGATCCGATCAGAACTCCGTCTTCGAGTTCAACGTATGCGGGAACGCCTTTCTTGTCTATCCGCCGGGAATCGGTCAATCCATCAAAATCGCTGTACGAATGAAGCTCGAGATAGATCGCGGGTCTTGTCTCCTCGATTGCCGCGATCAGATCCCTGCCATAGCCCGTGTAATACCGCTCATCGAGTGTGCTGACATAAGCCAGATCAGTCAGTTTCGGTATGACTACAAGCGTCCCTGCGCCGGGAGCGTCCAGTGATTCGAGCACTCCTGACGTGTGCCTCCATTCGTCGCCGTGCAACCCTCCTACAAACAACCGCTTCGGGTCACCGCTGCCGAGTGTGATTCTCCGCACCATACATCCTCTTTACAGCGTTCGCATAGATATGTGCCTGCCTCGTCGGCTCAGGGAGTTTGTAGCCGCGCAGGCAGTGCCGCACGATCTCAATTGCGGTCGTGACCGAGACCCGGTGTCCCGGTGCCACGATTATCGGGTTGCAACCCTCTCTTGATTTAAGCACCCACCCGACGTCCCTATTTGCGTATACGAGCGGACGAGAGTCCCCAACATTCGCTGGCGCCGGATGCCTGGATGTGCCGCAAAGAATGCTCTTTGTTACGCCGATTGTGGGAATATCAAGTAGAACGCCGATATGGGTCGCAAGTCCTGCGAATCGTGGATGATTGATCCCGCACCGATCAAGCATCAGGAGATCAGGTCTTTCATCCGGGGGCCGCCTCTTGTATGCTGAGATAATCGCTTTTCCTTCCCTGAATGCAAGAAACGTCGGAATGTACGGGGAACCTTCGGTTTCAATGGCATGAGCACGTTCTTTCACTTCCAGTGTCCTGTAATCAAGCGTTATGATGCCGGATATGATCTTATTGCAAACGAACGCCTGACTGATGCCCGCTATCGTTTTTATTCCATTTAGCTCACCAAACCGATCCTTTACGCACGCGTGTGCTGCAACGATCCGCTGTACATCGAGCAGTGCTGCGCGGTCGTGAGTGATGGGGAGTAAATCGGGCATCGCGGGAATATCTGAGCGGTTTGGAACTGTCTTGGCTACCATACTACGCAACTCCAGTCAGCCATCGTTCCCTGCACAGCTGCATCCGTCTGCCACAGAATCAATCTCAGCAGATCGCATCACCGGTTTGGCAATGGGAAGCATGGTTACATGTATCGCATTCATCACATCATCACATCGCGTCGCATCATCGTATCTTTTGCATGTATTTGTTTCGGAGGTGGCGTCCCGATATCGTGCAGATATGTCGCTGGTATTCGCACCGACAGCATGATTAGTGATGTTGATCAATTATGGGTGGCATAGCTGCCACTGGCAACACCGTGCACGACGTATCGCCGTTGACCCGGTCCGGACGAAGTTGTCCGGGCAGTAGGGTATGGCGTACGCGTAAATACAGTGTGCCACTGACTTTCGAGATTACGGAGGAAACAGATATGAACATAAGGATCCGGACCGGCTTAACAATCATCTTTGCGATCGTATTGGCTGTGTTTTTTGCCGGCTGTGTAGACGAGGGGGAGGCGCCTGCGAATGTTGAAGCGACTACCCCGACATCAGAGTTTACACCAGAAGAAGAATCCGCAACTGTACCGGTGCCCGAACCGATGGTAGAAGATAAACCTGTAGCTGATCTGAATATGGAATTGGGGAGGGCAGCAAAGACATCAAAGATATCAGTCAAGGTAATATCAACCACGAAAACAGACCATTACGACTATTATTCAGATACTCTGAAACAGACAACAACAGAAGAGGCGAGCCTGGGAAAGGTCTTTGTTATTGCAGAGGTGCTGATAAAGAAAGTCGGGGGCGATGAGGTATATGCAGGATCGAGCAAGTTCAGTATGATTGATTCCGAAGGTGTCAGATATGATCCCGAACCATCCGATCAGGGCGACGATAAGCTCGTAGAGTTCGAAGAGACGCACCTGAACCAGAGGATGAGGGGCAGTGTGCTATTCATGATTCCGGAAGATGCGAAGGGATTGAAGATCTGGTACGACTTCGGAGACCTGTCTACTGAGATAGAATCGGCATCGTGGGACGTATAATATTGCATGCAAGAGCCACGAGTCATTTTCAGTCTCTCGTGGCATCGCATACGCCGGATCACCGCGTAACAATGGGGTTCCTCGGGCAGACCTCGACGCAGGTCCCGCACTGGGTGCACGTCTCCTGATCGGTCACAGCAACAGCTTTCACCGGTTTGATTGCGCCCTCCGGGCAGTTCTTCTTGCAGATTCCGCATCCGGTGCATCCGAACTCGCAGATCTCTTTTACGTAACTTTGGCTTGTCGTGTGATGAGCAGACCGCACATACAGGACAACGTTCCTTCGGGCAGTGACCGGGAATATAGAGATTGGTTAAATTTAAGTGTCATGGATGATATTAATTACACTGCATGAAACTATGCGAGATATAATCTCTTACCGTTCATATAATAGTGATGGTCAATAAATAAAGGTAAGGTGATAAATATGGATGGCAGCTATGAAAATTCGCTTGAAATAGAAGATGAGACTGACACCGATGAAGACTATTCTCTAACAGAATATGACGTTACTACGTTTCCAAGTGATTTCAATATTAAGACCATTTTTGATTTTATGGAATCTGAAATATTCAAAGTTCCGGGTTTTCAAAGGAACTATGTCTGGGATCTGACGAGAGCATCCAAACTGATAGAATCGATAATCCTTGGAATACCAGTACCTCAGATTTTTCTATATGAAAAATCCAAAAATGAATTTTTAGTGGTTGATGGACAACAAAGGTTAATGACTATTTATTATTTTATGAAAATGAGATTTCCTAAAAAAGAAAAAAGGTATGAATTGAGAAGAATATTCGATGAGATGAGTAGAATCCCGGACGATATATTGCACAACGATGATTATTTCAGCAATTTCAAGCTCAAATTGCCAGAAAAATTGCCGGATAATAAGAATAAATTGAATAAATTGAATTATGAGACTCTCGGAGAGTATAAAAACACTTTTGAAATGAGGACGATAAGAAATATTATTATAAAACAAAACTATCCGCCTGATGACGACTCTGTAATTTATGAGATATTTAATCGTTTAAACACAGGAGGGATGAATCTAAAACCACAGGAAATACGAACAAGTTTATATCACTCTAACTTTTATGATATGCTATATCGGATTAATCTTGATACAAGATGGAGAGGATTGATTGCTATTCCGGAACCGGATCTCCATATGAAGGATGTTGAAATATTGTTGAGAGGTTTTGCAATGTTAGTAGGCGGGGATAATTACAAACCATCGATGGTAAAATTTCTCAACAAATTTTCAAATGATGCAAGATCATTCTCAGAACAAGAGGTTAATTATCTGAAAACTTTGTTCGATTCGTTCCTGAATAGCTGCCAAAATTTAAATGAACGAGCATTCACAGGAAAAACTAACAGAATCAACATCTCTATTTATGAAGCAGTCTTCACTGCGGTTTGTGGAGCATCTTATGATGAA
>Ga0209013_10001903_pt1 | contig 19228 bp, 19 predicted proteins | sample Cruoilmetagenom2_FD_187291 | JGI IMG/M metagenome (GOLD analysis project Ga0209013, IMG submission 187291) | Oil polluted marine microbial communities from Coal Oil Point, Santa Barbara, California, USA - Sample 2 (SPAdes) (version 2) | ecosystem: Environmental > Aquatic > Marine > Oil seeps ...
TACTCGGCGGATTGCTACTTGTGAGTGCGGACTTTATCGGTCGCATTATTATCGCCCCAAAAGATATCCCGAGCGGATTAGTGGTTGCTTTAATTGGGACACCGTACTTGTTGTACTTACTAAAAAAAATGAAATGAAATCTAAAGACGAATGGGACCCGCCCAGCTGATGCTTGGCGGGTGTTTTTGTGTTCGAAGAGAGATCTGAAATATTGAGTGAAGGCTCAGTTGTAAAAATCGGGGGACACGTAGGAAAAAACGAAGGTGACGTAGGAAAAAAGTGCGTTCACGTAGGAAAAATCGTGATCCACGTAGGAAACACCATACAAACCAAAAATCACAATACAAAAAACAAGCAAGATCCGCTTAAGCAACGGATCTTGCTTGTTTTACTTTCATCACTTTCGTATAGAAACTATGCATGAAAAGACCAATGATAATTACAACCAGGCCAACTAAGGCAACTGGTTCCGGTAAAGGGACTTCTAGGAGCAACATTTCACCTGCGATGACGAATAGGATTTGAATGGCTTGTGTGGCTTCAACTGCAGCAAGTTTACCTTGGTGATCTCGAACGCGGTCTGTTGCCATGAAAAATAATGTTGTGGCAATTACACCCGAACTTATGCCAACGAGAAAACTTTGGAAAACTTGACTCCCCGATGGAAGTCCGACTGTCAAAAAAGCACACAGGGAAAGTAACATCCAAAACGGAATCGTAGCGAGCGTCATGCCAAGTATCCGACTGAATGTATCAAGTCGACCTCCACAAACTTCCATCATTTTTCGATTGCCAAGTGGGTAAGCAAAAGCAGCTACAATTACCGGCAATGTTCCGAGGAGTAACGTTGTCATCGAAACATCATTCGCATGAGGCACTTGGATTAGGATGATACCAAATAAAATCACCATGGAAATCATTAGTGAAATAAAAGGGATTTGTTGACGAATTGTGCGAACTCCTTGGGAAGTATGAATCGATAGTAAAAATAGAGGGGCTAACAAAACTCCCGCAACAATCGTCAATTGCCAAGTCCCTGAAATTAACCAGCCAGGACCATAGGCCGCGGCGAATGTAAGGGGTCCATAAAACAACACAAAAGCTACAAAACTCCATCCAAACCAAGGGACTGGCCGACTTTTCATTTCAGAAAAGAGGGGTTTCAAGCCCCCACGAAACAGTACAATTAACAATAGAAAAGGGACCATGAAGAAATAGCGTAACGAGGCACTCCACATCCAACTGCCCCCGGAAAGTTCCATCGAACGGTTTAATATAAATGTCACCGCAAAAAATAACGATGCCAAAACGCCAAGACCTATCTCTTTCAAGTGCTCACCTACCTATGCTTGTTTTTCAAACAGTTGAATCATTTCAAGCATTACTTTTGTTGCTTTTTCCATATTATCTACTGAAATATATTCATATTTTCCGTGATAGTTTTCGCCACCTGTGAAAATGTTAGGAGTTGGCATCCCCATGTAAGATAACTGTGAACCATCAGTGCCCCCACGAATTGGGATTACTAAAGGGGTGATGTCCAAGTTTGTCATGGCTAAATGAGCAATATCCACGATTTCTTTTACGGGTTCAATTTTTTCACCCATATTGAAATACTGATCCGTCACTTCGACAGAAATGGCTTTATTTCCATATTCGGCCTTCACTTTTGTAGCAGCTTCTTCAAATAATGCTTTTTTAGCTTCAAACTTTCCACGATCAAAATCGCGGATGATGTAGGACAATTTAGCTTCTTCTACATGTCCAGTAAAGTTCATTAAATGAATGAAGCCTTCATGACCTTCAGTCTTTTCTGGAACTTCATCAGCTGGCATATGGGATTGGAATTTCATCGCAATCGTAAGCGCATTTACCATTTTATTTTTTGCTGAGCCTGGGTGTACACTTGTGCCTCGCGTAACTACTCTCGCACCAGCAGCATTAAAGCTTTCAAACTGAAGTTCTCCAAGAGGACCTCCATCCATCGTGTACGCATATTTCGCACCGAATTTTTCAACATCGAATTTATGAGGGCCACGGCCAATTTCTTCGTCTGGTGTAAAGGCAATGCGCAATTTCCCATGTTTAATCTCGGGATTATCAATCAAAAATTCCATCGCCGTCATGATTTCCGCAATGCCCGCTTTATTGTCAGCACCTAACAAAGTAGTGCCATCCGTTGTGAGTAAGGTATGCCCAATATAATTATTTAGTTCAGGGAAATCGGTTGTCGACATAGTGGTCGTTTCATTTAATTGAATGTCTCCACCTTCATAACAATCGATCCGTTGGGGATTCACATTTTTACCTGTGTAATCTGTTGCTGTATCCACGTGAGCTAAAAACCCGATTGTTGGTAATTCTTTTTCTGTGTTAGAAGGCAAAGTAGCAAATAAGTAACCGTTATCGTCTAAAGTTATGTCTTCCATCCCAATTGATGCTAACTCTTTTTCAAGCTCATGAAGTAAATCCCATTGTCCCGGTGTTGATGGGCAAGTGGTGCTTTCTGCATCAGATTGAGTATCAATTTTTGCATAGCGGACGAGACGTTCAATTAGTATTTCTTGCATTGTTTTTTACACTCCTTCAAAATTGCCTGAATAGTTTTAGTTTATCATTTTTTTAGGGGAGCGGAGTGGAATCTGAAAATTTATTTCGTGCATGAGAGTATTGGAGATGGCTTGAAAATACGTCGCTATCGAAAAAACGACACCCCCATCAATCAGATGAGGATGTCACTTTTTTCTTTTTGAACACGGAAGATAATCGAGGTTCTGTCTTCATTTTAAACCGCTTTACATTATCAATATGTTTCCAAATGGCTAACAAGAAGAGCGCAATTGCGATGACAGAAGCCCAGTATCCGCCAGTGAAAAAAATGGCATAGCTACATAAAACCAGATATAGCATGAGCACGCCGATTAGAATGAAATCGCTTAAAAGTGAAGTAATCACAAATAACGCCAAACCAATCGACCCCAATTTCCAGTCGATAGCAAACAGAATGCCGATTACCGATGCGGTTCCTTTTCCTCCGTCGAAGTTCATCCATATCGGAAAATTATGCCCAATTACGACCATCGCACCCATTAAGAACAAGAGATACACGATTTGTTCGTTTGGAAAAGAAGTAGAGTTTAAGAAGTAAGATAATAATAATACCGCTAGTATGCCTTTCCCAATATCGATGATCGCGACAAGTGCTCCATATTTCCAACCTAATACCATCGTGGCATTAGAGGCCCCAGAATTTTTCGATCCTTGTTCTTTTACATTCACACCAGAAAACCATTGAGCCATTTTTGATCCATGTAGGCTTCCTAAGAAGTACCCACCAATGACAATAATCAGTATCCATAGCCATAGATTCAATGTACTCACCTCCTAAACTATCTATTTAGTAAACGTTTTACGATTCTCTGAAGTTTCTAAATAATTTATTAATTAATTCTTGACTATTTTTGTTTCTTCAACATATACTGATTCTCAGATGGAAAACTAAATCAAATACTCTTATCAAGAGCGGCAGAGGGACTAGGCCCTGCGATGCCCGGCAACCAACAAGTGAAAACTTGAAAAGGTGCTAATTCCTACAGATTTCTTTATGTGGATCTGACAGATAAGAGGAGGAATACGCACTTGCGATCCCCTCTTCTTAAGCGAAGATGGGGATTTTTTCATTTCAAAAATTCTCCTATTCGCCTCCACACTTCCATCTATACCACAAACCAGGAGGGAAACACAATGACAAATCTTCGACCAGAAACACTTCTTTTACACGGGGGACAACAGCCTGATCCGATTACGGGGTCACGAGCGGTACCGATCCACAAAACGACTTCATTCGTTTTTAGAGACACTGAACATGCACAAAATTTATTTGCATTACAGGAAGCGGGTCACATTTATTCGCGAATTGGTAATCCGACAGTGGATGTGTTTGAACAACGCATTGCCTTATTGGAAGGGGGAACTGCTGCAGTAGGACTATCTAGTGGGATGGCGGCTATTGCATTCTCTATTCTAAATGTTGCTGGTGCAGGGGATGAAATTGTAGCTGCGGGTAATTTATATGGCGGCACATACAATTTGTTTGCCAATACACTTCCAAGGTATGGCATCACCGTGAAGTTTGTTGATGCGACGAATCCTGAGAACTTCCGAAGTGCAATCACAGACAAAACGAAAGCCTTATTCGGTGAAATTATTGGAAATCCTAGTTTGCATGTGCTGGATGTTGAAGCCGTATCAACTGTCGCGCATGAAAATGGCATCCCTCTGATTGTTGATAATACGTTTGCCACGCCATATGGCTGCAATCCAATTGCTTTCGGTGCGGACGTCGTCGTTCATTCTGCAACTAAATGGATTGGTGGTCATGGAACGTCTATTGGTGGCGTTGTAGTTGATGCAGGGAAGTTTGATTGGAATAGCGATAAGTTCCCTGGATTTACTGAGCCTGATACGAGTTACCATGGTCTACGATATGGCATAGATGTTCCTCAAGTCGCGTTTGCGATTAAACTGCGGGTGCAACTATTACGAGATTTTGGCCCATGTTTAAGTCCAGACAATGCATTCGCTTTCTTGCAAGGCCTTGAAACACTACATTTACGTGTACCAAAACATAATGAAAATGCTAGATTAGTTGCTGCCTATTTAAACGAACATCCGGCAGTGGAATGGGTGAATTATAACGGTTTTACTTCACATCCATCGCATGAATTGGCGGCAAAATACTTAAAGAATGGCTTTGGTTCAATCGTCAATTTTGGCATTAAAGGTGGTCGAGATGCAGGTCGTAAACTGATCGACAATGTTGACATTTGGTCTCATGTCGCAAACGTGGGGGATGCAAAATCACTGATTATCCACCCAGCTTCCACCACACATCAACAATTAAGCGGAGAAGAATTAACGCAAACTGGCGTAACAGAAGAATTAATTCGCCTATCAGTTGGACTTGAGTCTGTGGAAGACTTATTAGCCGATTTATCTCAAGCGATTGAGAAAGCGACGACAGTGACTGTATAAGATGGAGGTGGCAAAAGTGACAACTGGAAGTGTAACAATTGGACGGTTTCAATTGGAATCTGAGGAATGGCTGGAGGCTGCCGAACTTTCATATGAGTCGGTTGGTCCCGAAGATGCTCCAGTTGTACTAGTTTGTCATGCATTAACTGGTAATCAATTTGCCGCTGGAACAGATGAATCAACTGGCTGGTGGAGCGGGTTGATTGGACCAGGTAAAAGTGTTGATACGAACGTCTTCCGAGTCATAACATTCAATGTCCTTGGCGGATGTTCAGGTTCAACTGGTCCATTATCCATCAATCCAAATACTGGTGAGCCATATCGCTCGACCTTTCCAGTCATAACGATTCGCGACATGGTGCATGCAGAAAAAAGAGCGTTGCTTGCTTTAGGGATTCAAAACGTTCATGCCGTAATCGGTGGTTCACTTGGAGGCATGCGTGTTTTAGAATGGGGGTGCCTTTACCCTCATGATATGAAACTACTAATCCCGTTAGCAGTGACACCATATTTAAGTGATACTGGCATTGCATTTAACTATATCGGGATTCATGCAATTGAAACCGATGCCAAATTCAAAAATGGGAATTACGGCAACTCATCCGATATTAAAGGGTTTGAAACTGCGCGAATGGCTGGATTAGTGACATATCGAAGTGAAGCGTTGCACAGGCAGCGATTCGCTAGAAAAACGCAACATGACGGATTATTCGAGATTGAATCCTATATGAAATATCAAGGGGCAAAACTTGCGGAACGCTTTGATGCAAACAGTTATCTGACGCTGTTAAGAGCGATGAATACTCATGATATAGGGCGAGATCGAGGTGGAATTGAATCAGCTGCAAAACAAATTGTAGCAAAAGTAATTAGCATCGCGTTTACACATGATTTACTGTATCCAATTGATCACATGCATGCTTTTGCACACATCATTCCAAACGGTCACTTCTATTGCGTAAACACAGATTTTGGTCATGACGGCTTTCTCACCGAATTCGAGAAATGGGGTACCATCCTAACAACTCACTTGGCAGCAACAGCAAGTCATCGATTAAAACAGCAATCTTAAATTGTCACAGTATTAAAGGTGTCTATATATAATACGAAGCAACTACCCAGAGTGGTTATTCAATAGGAAATTTCTCTAAAAGTATTGGAATGCGCAAATGTGCGATAATGTAATGTGTATTTTAACAAGGCATATTCTAATGACATAAGGCATATATACATCTAGTGCGAATGTACGATAATAAGAATAAATAACCGCTACTTATTCTCCACATGGAGAAAGGTAGCGGTTTTTTACATACAAGACTTACAAACTAGTTATGAAAGAACATCTAGTTGAAATCCTAAAAAAAGAAGAAGTTTCACTTTAAGCTTATGAGAATAGCAAGGAAAAATAAAGAATCATTAGTCCTTGGTATTAACAATAAAAGGATATTAAAGGGTTGATAAGCTTTAGTTTAAACATAATGTTATAGCGAAATATGCCGGGTATTAAAATTTATTAGCATAATATGACAGATTATAGGTTTATATACTCGGTACGAGGGAACTAGTAAATGGGAATGAGTTGGCTTTCAAACTTTGACAATTGAAGAAGGAGGATGCTAAATAATAAATGATATTAACAGTTTCCTATGGAAAAATGTTACTGATATTACCAGTTGAAAAGAGGGATTCTTGAATGTTAGAGGCAAAGAGACGGGCGGCTGTATTTTTTATTTTGGCATTTATTTTAGCGGCAGCCACTGGATATATGGTCCTTCAAAAAGTAAAAGATTTAAATTCGGAACTAGGTGCGATGACGAAAGTGTATGTCGCAAAGGCGGACATTCCATCGAGAACTGTTATACAAGAAAAACAAGTAACGGTCATGGAATTACCTAATAAGTTCATTACAGAATCACATATTACATCGTTCGTAGATCTAAAGAATCAAGTATCGGTTGTTCCGCTTACTCAAGGCGATATGATTACGCAAAATATGATCAAGCCTGCTTCCAATCTGCAAAATGAAAATAATCGCCTGGTCACCCTGCATCGTACGGATAAAGTTCAATTTGACCAAGTAATCGAAGCGCTAGACCGAGTGGATATTATTGTTTCGACGAATAACAATGGTAAACGCAGTACACGCGTTTTCATGAAGGATGTAGTCGTTCGATTTTCACAAGGGTCAGGGGATAAGTTCGCTGGCGTCGCAGTGGAAGTGACAGCGGAAGAAGCACCAGAACTCATACATATGCAAAACTATGCCGATCACATACGAATATTAAAAGCCAATGTCGGACAAAACAGTTTGCCACTTGAAGAAACGGAAGAACAAGCTGAAAAAGAAAAAGCACCAGAAACAAAAGCCGTAGAAAAACCGACTACGACCAAAAAAGTAGAAACTAATGAGACACCAAAATAAAGAACAACTTCCGATAGTGGACAGTAAGACGGAAAAGAGGCTGACAAGATGGAATCATCCGTAAACATATTAATTGTTAGTGAATGGGAACAAAATACAGCACAATTGAAAATTATTGCAGAAAGTTTTTCAAAACGAGTAACGACTGTCAATTATTCAGATGCGATTCGGGAGATGAATCGAGAAACAAGGGATATTGTCATTGTCTCTCAATTTGAAGCGGATGCTTCAGTCGAGGTAGTCCAATCGATACGGATGGTCAATCCGGCATGTTTATTATTATTCGTTGCCAATGCTTCTGATTTTACTTTACTTAGGTCAATCATTCGCTCTGGGGCAGATGAGTTTTTTGTTTTTCCAGATGAAGCAAGTTTATTCACTAGTAGATTCCCAACGATTGTTAAGAACTATGAAATCAAAAAAAACTCGATGGAAGAAGCCGCTGTTACCTCCTATGGTCGAAATCGTGGGAAGATCTTCTCTTTCTATAGTGGAAAAGGTGGGAGCGGTCGAACATTAATTGCCTCCTCCATTGCTCAAACCCTCAAACTCGAGTCAACTGCAGAAGTCATATTAATCGACTTAAACACCCAATACGGCGGAATCGAAAACGTATTTTCAATTGAATCCAATCGCTCACTTGCCGATTTAATGCCGGTCGTTGAAGAATTGAATGAGAGCCATATTCGTAATGTTTCAGAAACACAGGAAGATTCTAAATTAGAAATTTTAATTAGTCCTTGTGACGCGGAAATTGCTGAATCAATCGATGATGAATTTATCGCCAAATTAATTCGTACATGCCGACGTTCCTTCGATTATGTGGTAATTGATTTACCGAGTTACGTCAATGCACAGGTGGTCACGGCAATCGAGGAATCTGACAAAATTTATTACATACTAGCACCTGAAACACCGGCATTAAAAAAGTTAAAACAATTCGAGACGTTAAGTACACGACTCGGCATTCATTTGAACAACCGCATGGAGATCGTGCTGAACGAGTTGGCAAAAGAAAACGAAGTGCAACAAAAGGATTTAAAAAATGTATTGCGCTACCCAATTGCCGCTACTATTCGTAGAGATATTAAAGGACTTCAACCTTTTATTAATAAAGGGATGCCGGTACGTAAAATACAAAAAGAACGCAAATTAATTCCATTTGCAAAAGATATTCGTAAGTTTGCACGAGAGGTATTAAAGCAATAGGAGGTGAAGAGGGATGAGCTCACTGTTTGAAAAGCGAAAAGAGAAACTTGTGCAGAATAAGCCAACCTCTTACGAATATGAAAATCACCTCGTCGATGAATTAGTCGAACACTATAAGGCTCGTTTATTAAGAGATACCAACTTGGAAGCCTTGACTCAGTTATCTTCTGGCGAGATGAGATTACGCATTGAGCAATATGTTTCAACCTTTATGTCGGAAGAGAAAGTAATCATTTCCAGGCATGATAAAGAACTTCTCATTTCAAGAATTTTGGATGAGTCTGTGGGGTTTGGTCCTTTGGAACCGCTCATTAATGACCCAGATATTACCGAAATACTGATTAACGGTTATCAAGAAGTTTACGTAGAACGCAGAGGGAAACTACAGGAAATACAAATTGCATTTAGAAACGACGAACATGTTCGACATATCGTTGACCGTATCGTAGCTCCACTAGGGCGACGCATTGACGAAAGCTCCCCCATGGTAGATGCTCGCTTACCTGATGGGAGTCGTGTAAATGCCGTTATTTCCCCAATCAGTTTATCAGGCACATTAGTCTCGATTCGAAAGTTTAGAGCAGATCCATTTAAAGTAGAAGATTTATTGCATTTTGAATCACTAAGTGATGATATGGCAACATTCTTGGATGGAATTGTACGAGCCAAAATGAACACCCTCATTAGTGGGGGTACCGGGTCTGGGAAAACGACCTTATTAAATGTCATTGCGAAATCGATTCCTGAAGGGGAGCGTGTCATCACCATAGAGGACTCCGCTGAATTACGTCTCGACCGACCAAATGTTGTGGGCATGGAAGCACGCCCGGCGAACGTTGAAGGAAAAGGGGAAGTCAGCATTCGTAATTTAGTGAAAAATGCTTTGCGTATGAGACCCGATCGAATCATTGTCGGGGAAGTACGAAGTGGAGAAGCGTTTGATATGTTACAAGCTATGAACACGGGACATGAAGGGTCGATTACAACAGTCCATGCCAACAATGCAGATGATGCTTTACGTCGAGTTGAATCCATGGTCATTATGGCTGGAATGGATCTCCCTTCTACAATTATTCGGGAATACATTGTGGGGGCACTGGACATTATCATTCAAGCAACTCGTTTAACCGATGGAACACGAAAAATTGTGTCGATTTCAGAAGTGCAGAAAAATGATGGCAATCATCGAATTGTCGAGATCTTCAAGTTTCAGAGAACTGGTATAACGAAAGATGGAGATGTTGAAGGACATTTTACATCGACTGGTGAAATTCCACAGTGCTTGGAGCGAATTCGCGTTTTTGGTGTTGATATGGATGAATCAATGTTTCAACCGGTGAAACGGGGTGCCGTCGTATGACAGAAGCAATTCTAGCAATGTGTACGGTTCTAGTCATAATTGTAGGTCTCTACTATTACCTAGGCTATCGCAAGGAAAAGCGAGAATGGCGAAAAAATGTGCAGGAATTTTATCGAGATGGTGAACGCAGAAAGAGCGTCCTTGTCGTTATTGGGACCAAATACGACCAGACCGAATCTGCCAGACTACTAGAAGAGAAATTGATTGATGCCAATATTGGATTCACACCATCTGAATTTATTGGTGCGATTATTGTGAGCTATATGGCACTAGTCATTGGTCTACAAAACTTCTTCAACCTAAATTTATTAGCAGGTCTTGTGATTGCAATGCTCATAGTAGAAGGCGGGCGTCGCGTACTGTTTTTAGTTCGCAAAAATAAGAAAAAACAAATGCTCGTTGAACAACTACCGGAGCTATGCCGAGTGTTGGCAAATGCAACTCGATCTGGGATGACCCTCAATCAAGGGATTCAGCTGGTGTCTCAAGAAATTAGTGAACCAGCCAAATCAGAGTTTAAACGGTTGGCACATGAATTATCACTCGGGATTGATTTTAATGCAGCGATTCGTAGCATGGAAAAACGAGTAGATGACAAAGAATTTCAATTGTTTACAGCAACGATGCTCATCCAGAAGAAAGCAGGGGGTAATTTATACGCCGTGCTAGATGAAATGAGCCAAACATTGGATGAACGAAAATTATTAAAACAAGAAATAAAAACCATGACGGCTGAACAACGCTATATTTCGTATATTGTTCCAGTCATTCCAATATTCCTCGTCCTCATGATGAATAACATTATCGAAGGATTCTTAGATCCCATATTCACTGGTCTTGGACTAATCTTACTTGTGTTCTTCTTAACTGGAACAGTACTAACATTTGTGATTGTACGCAAAATCACCAACATAAGGGTGTGATGAAATGGATGGGATTATCGCATTAGCCATATTAATGTCGGTACTATTTAGCGGGATCGCATTGCGATCATCCTATGTCTATTGGCGGGAACGCAAAACCACCAAAGAACAGGTGGAAGAATCCCTATATGTATACGATGCTTTTTACCGCAAGACAACACGTAAAGAAAAATTAGTTGCCAAGACGTTTCAATTTGCCGATGATTTTGCTGAATTAGGCCAACGTATTAACTTTTTCAGTGAAGATTCAGATGTGAAGAAGTGGTTGATTCAGGCAGGCTATCCGTATGAATTAACTGTCGAACGTTTTCAAGGATTAAAGATGTTTTTAATGATTGTTGGATTTTTTGTGGGTGGTATTTCCCTTATACTACTTCTGCCATTTTCTCAATTTATGATTATTCTACTGCCGATTTTTGGTTATATGAGTGCGATTCTTTGGATTCGTTCAAAGGCGAAAAATCGCCAGGAGGAGATTTCGTATCAGTTACCTGATTTTCTCGATACGATGAGTGTTACGTTACAAGCCGGCGTCCCAATGGATCAAGCCATACGTGACATCGTGCCATATTTTGAAGGACCAGTTAAAGAGGAATTCGGACGGTTCATCCAAGAAATTGGTGTGGGGGTTCCACGAGCAGAAGCTTATCGAACGTTACTGGCACGCAATGACTCAAGGGAGTTTCAGATTTTAATAAAGTCCTTAATCCAAGGGGAGCGACTGGGCGTGCCAATCGCAGATACATTCAAACAACAAGCCGAAGAAATGCGTAAATTGAAGAAAGAAATGATTAAAGAGAAGGCGGCGAAAGCCTCACCAAAAGTAACGTTAGTCACAACGTTTTTGATTCTGCCCTCTTCGCTCGTATTAATCGGCGGCTTGATGATGATAAATATGTTCAACCAAAACAAGGGTATTTTTGATCTATTTCAATAGAAACCAACTTAAAGGAGAGAAAACAAAATGAAAAACTTATTAATGAACGCGTGGATGAATATTATGGTGCCAGTTAAAAACGAAAAAGGTGCACAGTCTTTGGAATGGTTAGGATTAGCAGCATTATTGATTCTTGTATTAGGAATTATTTCAACAGCAGTAAGCGGTCAATCGGGAGCGATTGGTTCGTTAATTGGGAAAATCATTTCCAAAATCAGCGGAATGGTAGGCTAATTCATTCTTAAATCAAACATCACGGAAGGGCGGTACGAGAATGAATTGGAAACATTTCATGATTCCGGGCTTACTCATAGTGGCACTATATGGGTGTAGTGACGATAAACCTGAAAAACCACAAGCACAAGAACCAAAGACTGAAGATCAAGCACAATCAGAAACAGATGGTAAAAACGACACACCAGAAAAGGCGTCTGAACCAAAAGAAGATAGCACCAACGAAGAATTGCCACTTCCGACCACTTTAGATGAACTGGCTCAACGTCCAGCTGGATTTACGGGCTATTTATCAACCATTGATGCGGAAGATCAAAAGAAAATTGATGAATTAACGAAAGAACTACCAGACATCACAGATGAACCGAGTGAAGAAGAACTAGATGCTTATTATAGTCAGCTTCTATCGATCTATCAGCAAGACTTTGTCGGACCTGAAGATTTGATTAATCAATTGGAGTTTCAATCAATTGGTAGTCCGGATGTAGAAGATCCTCGGAAGCAATTTAAAGAAAATTTAAATGTCATGGTCATTTTAGATGCTTCAGGAAGTATGGGGAAAAGTCTAGGGAATCAAACACAGATGGAAGCAGCCCAGACTGCCATCACCAACTTTGTTCAAGGTTTACCTGACAACGCCAACGTAGGATTACGTATTTACGGGCAAGAAGGGTCGGGTTCATCAGCGGATAAAGCACTCTCTTGTGGCAGTAGCGAACTCATATACCCAATCGGTCCATATGATTCAACTACATTCTCAGCTGCATTGACGAAAGCAAAACCGGCGGGATGGACACCAATTCAATTGGCATTAAACGAAGCGCAAAAAGATTTAGCCTCCTTTAAAGGAGATCAAAATACCAATATTGTTTATTTAGTAAGTGATGGAATCTCAACGTGTGATGATGATCCTGTTGCAGCGGCAGAGTCGTTATACAACTCGGATATTACGCCGATAGTAAACGTCATCGGGTTTAATGTAGATAGTGACGGCCAAAAACAACTGAAAGCTGTAGCAAATGCAACGAATGGTTCTTATCAAGATGTTCAAAATGCACAAGGTCTTCAAGATCAGTTAGACCAGGCTAAAAAAGTTGCTGAGAAATGGCAACAGTGGAAGATCTCGCAAGAAGGAAACATTGGCTATGAACAAACCAATAACTATTTGGATATATTCTCTTACCATACCGATGAATTTAAAAAGTACGTGGACGAGCGCCAACAAATAGGGTTTACCCTCACATATTTATTGCAACAACATGAAAAAATGTCCCAACAAAGCCATGATTACTTAATCAATAAAAACATGGAATATCACAAATGGATTGAACAAGAATATGACAAGCTCAGAACTAATCTTGAAGCATTGAACGACAAGAATTATGCAGAGACAATCAAAAAATTAGAAGAGACGTACCAACAAAATAAAACCCCATAATCAGGAGGAAACGCATGAAAAAGACGCTGTGGAAAAAGTTTTTTGCTATAAGCATGATCTCTTTTCTTTTGTTTTGGACAGCAGGGCCTTCTGTTATGCTGGCTTCCTTTATTTCACCAGGAAAACCGATTACACCAGGTTCAGCAATCACACCTGGCGACCCAATTTCTGGTGGTCAATTCATTGCACCGGGTGACATCGTTGCTCCAGGGCAAACAATAGCACCCGGGTCTCCTAACGTTTCAGGACAACCCATAATTTCAGGTCAGCCCGGAACAAATGGGTTGTTTATCACACCGAACTTTGTAAATACACCGTACTACGGCTGGATACAGATGGGTGATGCCATTACGAGTGGTGACGCTATCAGCGGAGGTCAAGGACCAGAAGGTGGTTCTGGATTAGGTGGTGAAGGTGGAGCGGGTAACGGAGGAACAGGTGGAACTCCAGGAGCAGGCGGACAAGCTGGAACTGGTAATGGAGGACCAGGTGGTACCTCAGGAACCGGTGGTCAAAGTGGAATGGGTGAAGGCGGAACGGGAAGTATCCCAGGACCTGGTGGTCAAGGTGGTACTGGTGAAGGTGGAACAGGAAGTATTCCAGGAACCGGCGGGCAAGGCGGAACTGGCGACGGTGGAACCGGAAGTACCCCAGGAACAGGTGGACAAGGTGGGACTGGCAGTATACCTGGAAGCACCGGGCAAAGCGGAACTGGTAGTACTGGATCAGGTGGTGCGTCAGGAAGCGGCGGACAAAGTGAATCCGGTGGTGCCGGAGCAGATGGTGAAAGTCATCCATCCTTATTCAATATGATGTTTAGCTCATCTGATACCAGCCGTGGCACAGAAGGTGTGGTTGCTGGAGCTTTAAAGGACGTGAAACGCTATATTACCGGTTTTTCAAACACAGCTCTCCAAGGTGCGACTGCACATTATGCGGGCTTTACAGTTACCCAACTGAAATCCGGTAATTATAAAGTGACAGGGAAAAGCAGCATTAACAATAAATTCTTCAATCATTTTTATCACAAGTTCAAGCAATATAAACTTGGATCGAGAAGCGCATATCTTCCAGCCGGTAAAACAAATCCTAATATTTTCAAAGTAAATAGTTTCATGGATGGCAAGAAAATAGCGGACTTAACTTCGCCTAAAACTGTGTTGTCTAGTGCGTGGAAGAGTGCGAAAAAAAGTGTAGTAGATGGCTTTAATATCTTTACGAAAAGCGCTTATACAAAGTCAAACTTATTCAAATTAAATGGCCCTGTGAATGTTGCCTTATCTGCATTTAATAGTGTTTATGATTATTCATCTATAGGGAGTAAGGCAGATATAGGTCATGCTTCTACAGACTTTGCCGCAGATTTAACAACAGACGTAGCTATTGGTGTGGGTACGACGGCATTGTCTAGTATCGCGGGAAGTATGGCAGCTGGAGCGGTAGCTGGTTCCGTTGTTCCGGGTCTCGGTACTGTAGTTGGAGCTGTGGGAGGATTAGCCACGGGTCTAATCGTCACGTACTTAATTAACGGAACAGGTCCTGGTCGTGCACTCAAAGGTTATGTCCGTGATGGGATCAAAAAAGGCTACGATGGCGTAGTAGCTGGAGCAAAATGGGTTGGAGAAGGTGCTAAAAACTTATTCAACGGCGCTAAAGGTTTATTTGGTTTTTAATTTATAAGGGTTGCCCTTAAAACGGAGCAACCCTTATCTTACAAAGAGTCTAGGAGAGAACGCAGGTGAAGCAATGTTTGAGGTGAAAAAATTTTTACAAACAGTTGGGATTAGTATTTTCATTACGGTTATTTTTTCTATCATGATTGGCTTTATTCAAATTCCTTCCTATGGATGGTATGTTGCTCTTCAAATGATCATCACATATGGTTCATTAGGGTATTTTGCTGCTAAATGGAATCCGAAAACACCGTATACTGCAGCATTTCTGGGTGCAACAGTTGTATCCATCTTGAGTTTATGCATCTCTTATTTCATGTTCAGTATATTAGTATTTTGGGACCCAGCAGGAATAGGACGTAGTATGTCCCTTGCAGTTACGTTAACTATGGCTGTTACAGCACTTACGGTATTTATTCAACAGAAAAAGGAAGGTGCCCCTGTATGATTAGAGAAGTTTTTGGTTTATATAACCGGTATTGGCTTCCAATCCTTATGTGGTCTGTTCTTCTGATTGTACCAATTACTACATTTAGTTTTGTTGGGATTTTGTATGCATTTGATACGGACGGCATTCATAACCCATCATATTTGGCAGGTTGGCTGCTCGTTCTTAATTTTGTTTTGGGGATTCCTCCCTTTTTAAAACTGGTTATGAAAGATGAAATGGATGAAGAAGTGACGATTTTAGAGGGGCTACAAGTATTCTTGAAACAATTTGGTTTTATTCTACTTTCCTCCATTGCCATTTACGCGATTGGCTTAATGGGCATGTATTTATTGTTTATTCCGACGATCATTGCGATTCTTTTTTTATTAATTTTCCCATTCTTCTCCGAGCTAAAGAATGTAAAAGATGTAGTCACACAAACATTTCGCAAAATCAAAGATGAAAACATTTCACTGGTGGGTGATTTATTTGTCATTGTCGGCTTGAATGTAGCAATTTGGACAAGCATAATGATGTTTTTGGAACAATACGATAACAATGTTTTAGCATTTTTACTAATTCGAAATGTGATGAATATCGTGATTCTACCGATTTTGTACATATACTTATCAATTCGTTATCGCAAAAGGGAAGTCTTTCCTTCTATTAAATAAGGAGTAAATGGAGTGGGTAGAATGGATAAATTAATCAAAAAACAAAAGTCAAAACCAAACAGATCCTTTAAGAAGTCATATGTGCTCCTTATGATTGTATGGTCCATTTTAACGATGGGTGCGTATATCGGTTTATGGTTTGTACAAAGAAGAAAAGACATTGAACGAATAGAAGGCAATCATCATGTGGCGTTCGGGTTATGGAAAGCGTTCACGGTTGTTTCTTTTATATTCTTATTCACTCAACTGTTTGGTGGCATGATTTTAAGTGATGTCGGTCTTTTAACCATCGATTCTTTTGATATGATGTTCTCCTTCTTATTTACAGGACTCTTATATTATTCGATTTTCAGGGTAAGAGAAGTATTAGAAGATCAACTGGGACTTGAACTTAATGCTTATGCATTGTTCTTTTTACATATCTTTTACATTCAATATAAAGCGAATAAAAGTGGACTTTCAACGAATTGAATTTCGTGAAAGCGAACAATAAGAAAGTCGAGGTGAATCGGATGAAGGGCATAAAAGGTTTGAAGAATGAGAAGGGCGCATTGAGCATCGAGTTTTTAGGGATTTTGCCATTTTATTTTTTGTTTTTCTTATTGCTTTGGCAAGTCGTCGCTTCCGGCTATGCGGTTTTAAGTTTAAAATCGGCAGCAAACGATGGCGCATCGGTGTATGCCATGACTGAAAATGCAAGTGAAGCGCAGAATGCCGTCATGCAATCAATTGGCAGCAGTTCTCTACTGACTGGTTCAAGTGTAGCCATCACTCCTCAAGGCAATGGAGCCTTCACATTGACAGTCAATGCTCAACATCCCCTTGTCTTTGTACCGACAGAATGGAAAAAACAAACCTCCGTTTCGTTAAACTCAAAAGCTGCAGGTAAGGTGTTTGTCCCATGAAACATGTGACAAATGAGAGGGGTAACTCCGCATTTTACCTAATTTGGATTTTAGGGATTTCTGCCGTGATTTTCGTCATTGTAGTGAATATCGCCAAAGTATATTTGGTAAAAGAACAAGCAGCAACGGCGACGCAGCAAGCAGCTTTTGCGGGCACAGTGGTGTTATTGGAAGCAACTAGTGAAGGAATCGTAAGTTTTGACAGTGACCTCATCAAGTCAGCTCCCCAAAAATTACTCGATGGCGGGAAATCAATCGAAGAGCAGGTTAATGAAAAAGTGGAAGAATTCATGAATAGCGGGGAAGACCGACAACTTGCGTATATTCAGGCATACAATGCCGTCCTTCCGAAGAAAATGAGCATACATCCTTTATTTAAAGCAGAAATGGAAGATACATTTCGTGATTCAGGACTTAGTGGTCGATTGTTAAGTGCCGTGCAAACGACCATTATTGATAATGAAGCAAATGCAGATGACGTGGTAGTCGTGCTATCCGATACAAAATGGCGAGTGGAAGTGACGGCCGACGCTACATATAAAACTGTTACCGATGGGACGTACTTGAAATCATTTAAGTCGGATATTAAGCAAAAAGGTGTTGGACCATCCCTCAAATATCTAGCGAGCATTTCGTTTTAGTCCGTAAGAAAATAGGGATGTATGTTAATATGAAGATTCAAAATAGGTAAGGATGATGCAAAAATGTTAAAGATAATCGGCTATGCATTAATTGTTTTTGGAATCATCATGGGTATTTACAGTACGAGTCAGCTGTTTTCGGATCCTTGGTTTGCGCTGTTCATGGTGTTTGTGTTCTCGTATGGAATCTATATAGCTGGTCAGAGATTACGTGTGTCATTGTTCGCTTTTAAGAGAGACTTCTTGAAATTTACTGGGGCATATATTTTGGGTATTTTCTTGATTCCAGCATTTCTTTTTTATATAGAAGAACAAGCCAATATCCTAAAAAAAGTCTATAAAGCAGAAACTGATTTCTACTTTTTCACACCAGGAGCTGATACTCAATTTGCTGTGATTATTGTGGTTTATTTCGTTCTCATTACAATGCTTGGTTACAAAGTATTCAATGGTTGGAGAGCTGGTGGACACCTAGCGACGGGCTTTATTGTTGTATTGACGCTGTTCTTTTTCGGTTATCAATATGTGACATTTGATTCTTACCGTGGTATCCATAAAGAACGTGGATATGTCAGTAAGGAATGGAATGAAGAAGAAATTAAACTATCCTACAACCAAATTGAGGAGTTCAGGATTGAGCCATTTGTCAATTACGGAGCTTTGAGCGACCCAACGGATGAAACTGAATTCATGTGGCGATTTATTATCGTTCCTAAAGATGGGAAAGAATTTGTCTACAATACGCAAACCATTGGGGGACGCTGGCTATCAGATTCAATCGCCATGAAAGAAAAAGCTTTGGAGGAGAATATTCCATTTACGGTATTACCTTTAGATGAAAAAATGATGGAATGGTATGTTCTTGAATTGGATTTAGAGGAAGTTGATCCACAACCTTATAATGAATTTTTCGGAGTCCAATAAAAAATCCAAGTTCCCCATTAATGGAGGACTTGGATTTTTCGAACCACTGAAAAGTTCATTATTAAAGACCAGACTGAGCATTCCCTAGAATACCGCTTCGGCTTCTTTATGGATGCCTCCCACGAGAAGCCAGGCAGAAGATCACTGCCCGTCTTTTCGCTTCTGCACCACTGAAAATGCGCTTGCGCTATTTAAGCCTATGCATATTGCTTCCTTCTAACTCAGTGGAGGGTTCCTTTATTTGTGTGTACAAATTTATGTATTCATCTATAAAGTAACATATTCACGGAGAATAGGTGAAAATAAAGAAAGTGGTGGGAGGTCAAAATTTCATCTTCGACCGATTGATCCGATAAAGGAAACATCTATTCTGTAGTTACCAAATTCAGAATCACTGTTCATATTGAGGAAACAAGGGAGCGAC
>Ga0209013_10001904_pt1 | contig 19226 bp, 15 predicted proteins | sample Cruoilmetagenom2_FD_187291 | JGI IMG/M metagenome (GOLD analysis project Ga0209013, IMG submission 187291) | Oil polluted marine microbial communities from Coal Oil Point, Santa Barbara, California, USA - Sample 2 (SPAdes) (version 2) | ecosystem: Environmental > Aquatic > Marine > Oil seeps ...
CGACGTAGTCGTAGTCGCGCTACGTCGAGGAGCACGATTTGAGACAAGCACAGCGGGACGCTGCGATTCGCCGTCCGCAGTAGACACCCGGTGAGAAGTGCGGGCTAGCGCTTGACAGCGAAACGCTCGAGGCGATCGACGAGCTGATCGCCCGCCGGGGCGACGACTCGGCGCCGATCGAGGTTTGAAAGGAGAAACACTTCCATCGCCTCCTCGGACTGGCAGTGATTGATTACTGACTCCCGATTCGCTGTAGAATCGTCTTGATGACCGAGCGTGCAGCCAAGCTCTTCGCCGAGTATTTCGGCGACCCGACCGGCGCCGTGGTGGCGCGCGCCCCGGGCCGCGTCAACCTCATCGGCGACCACACCGACTACAACGACGGGTTCGTGCTGCCGATGATCATCGATCGTCACGCCGAGGTGGTGGCCCGGCGGCGATCGGACCGCCAGGTTCGAATTGTCGCCGCGGAGAGTGGAGAACGAGTCGGCAACACCCTCGGCGAACCGATCGACTACTCGAGCCCCAAGTGGCTGCCCTATGTGCTCGGGGTGGTGCACGAGCTCGCCCAACGGAACCGGATCGAGCTCGGCGTCGACATAGTGTTCCGCGGCACCGTACCGAAGGGCGCCGGCCTCGGCTCGTCGGCGGCACTCGAGGTGGCAACCGCCGTCGCGCTCGATGCCGTCTTCAACCTCTGGCTCCAGCCGGTCGAAACCGCCGAGCTGTGCCGTGACGTCGAGCACCACTACGCCGGAGTCCACTGCGGGATCATGGATCAGCTCGCCTCGCGTCTCGGCCGCCCGAACCACGCCCTCTTCATCGATTGTCGCAGCCTCGAGGTGCGCCACGTACCGCTGCCCTTCGATGGTTACCGGGTGGTGATCGTCGACAGCGGCGTCCGCCGCGAGCTCGCCGACTCGCGCTACAACCAACGCCGCGCCGAGTGCGAAGAGGCGGTCACGATCTTGCGCAAGGTCGAGCCGTCGCTCACCGCGCTTCGGGATGCCTACCCGGCCCTGCTGATGGCCTGCGAGCAGCGCCTGCTCACCGACCGGCTCGCCCGTGGCTGGCACGTGGTGAGTGAAAACCAGCGCGTGCTCGACGCCCGCGAGAGCCTCGCCTGCGGCGATCTGTCCGCCTTCGGTCGGTTGATGAACGCCTCGCACACTTCTCTGCGCGAGGATTTCGACGTCAGCCACCCATTTCTTGATCGCCTCGTGGAGGCGGCGACAGAGGTCGACGGCGTGCTCGGCGCGCGGCTCACGGGCGCCGGTTTCGGCGGCTGCATCGTCACTCTGGTGAGGGAGGCGGCCGTGCCCACGTTGGAGGATCGCATCCGCGAGCTGTTCGAGGACGGGTCGAATGGCATCATCGTGGTCGGCACACCCGAACAGGCGGGCATCACGGAGATCATTACTTGACACCGAAGAGTGCGTTCCCGAACACCGCCGATGCCGAATCCATCGCCCGCGAGAAATGGGGTTTGGACTGTCGGGCTGAAACGCTGATCGGCTATGAGGATCGCAACTTCCTCCTCGTTACCGGCGCCGGCGACCGCTGGGTGCTCAAAATCTCGCACGAGGGAGTGGATGAGCAAGCCCTCGACTGCCAGATCCAGGCGCTGAGATTCCTCGAAACCTCTCCACTGGCGCACCTCGTGCCACGGGTCCTTCCGGCGGCCGACGGTCGCTGCCTCATCCCTTTCGAGGCCGGAGAGGGCGGGCCCTGCTGGGTCCGAGCTCTCTCCTATCTCGAAGGGACGCCGCTGGCAAACCACCGTGAACGGCCACGTCCTTTCCTCGAGGAGATCGGCCGCATGCTCGCCCGCCTCGACCTCGCCCTCGGCGCTTTCGACCACCCGGGCGCGCACCTCGATCATGGCTGGAGAATCGAGCGCGCCCATGAGGTCGGACGATACGCGGATCACATTCCCGATCCGGCCCGGCGCGAGATCGTCGAGCGTCACCTCGACCGGTTCCGAAGCGAGGTCGTCCCGCATCTCGCCTACCTCGACCACGGTGTCATCCACAACGATGCCAACGACTACAATCTGTTGGTGAGAGACAACGCGGACGAGACGCCGGTGCTCTCCGGCCTCATCGACTTCGGCGACTGTCTGCACACGGTCACCATCGCCGAGCTCGCCATCACCGCCGCCTACCTCATGCTCGACCGTGACGATCCGCTGACGACCGCCGCCCACTTGACGACCGGCTACCACTCGGTGCGACCTCTCAGCGAGGCCGAGCAAGGACTCCTCTTCGACCTCATCATCGCCCGCCTCTGCACCAGCGTCACGATGTCGGCGCGGGGTCTCCACATCGAGCCCGACAACCAGTACCTGCAGGTCTCGGCGCAGCCGATATGGCGTTTGCTGGAGAGGTTGGCCATGATCGATCCCGACGAGGCGACCCTTCGATTCGAGGACGCATGCACCTCCTCCAACACAGCGGCCCGTAGCGCCGACGAGATTGTCGCTATTCGCCGCCGTCACCTCGGCCACAACCTCTCGATCTCCTACTCGCAACCGCTTAAGATCGTCCGCGGCCGCGGCCAATACCTCTTCGACCAGGACGGTCGCCGCTACCTCGACCTGGTCAACAACGTTTGCCACGTCGGCCACTGCCACCCACATGTCGTTGCCGCGGCGCAGCGGCAGATCGCCGAGCTCAATACCAATACACGCTACCTGCATGACAATCTGGCCGAGTACGCGTTGCGGCTCACCGCCACCTTTCCCGAACCCCTCGAGGTCTGCTTCTTCACGAACTCCGGCACCGAGGCCAACGATCTGGCGCTGCGACTTGCCCGCGCCCACACCGGGTCAAAGGAGATCATCGTCCTCGACCACGCCTACCACGGTCACTCGCCGTCGCTGGTCGAGATCTCGTCCTACAAATCCGAGGGCCCGGGCGGTGAGGGGCTTGCCGAGCACGCCCACAAGGCGCCGATGCCCGACCCCTACCGCGGACCTCATCGAGGGCCGGATGCCGGCGAGAGGTACGCCGACGAGGTGCGGGCCGCGATCGCTGGAATCGAGGCTGCGGGCCGCACGCCCGGCGCCTTCATGGCCGAGTCGCTGATCGGCTGCGGCGGCCAGGTGATCCCCGCATCCGGCTTCCTCTCAGCCGCCGCAGAGGCCGTTCGCACCGCCGGCGGTGTCTATATCGCCGACGAGGTGCAGGTCGGATTTGGGAGGGTCGGCACCCATCTCTGGGCCTTCGAGACCCAGGGAGTGGTCCCCGATATCGTCACCCTCGGCAAACCGATCGGCAACGGCCACCCGATGGCCGCCGTCATCACCACGAAAGAGATCGCCGCCTCCTTCGATACCGGGATGGAGTACTTCAACACCTTCGGCGGCAACCCGGTATCGTGCGCGGTCGGCCTCGCGGTGCTCGATGTGATCGAGCAGGAGGGCCTGCAGCGGCACGCCCTCGAGGTCGGCGCCAGGATGCTCGAGGGCCTGCGCGAGCTGCAGACCCGGCACTCACTGATCGGCGACGTGCGTGGCCTCGGTCTCTTTATCGGCGTCGAGCTGGTTCGCGACCGGGAGACCCTCGAGCCCGCCGACACCGAGGCCGAACGGGTGATCGACGAGATGAAGAGACGCGGCTTCCTGCTCTCCACCGACGGGCCGCTCCACAACGTGCTCAAGATCAAACCACCAATGGTCCTGACGGAGCACGACGTGGACGAGACGATCGGGGCACTCACCGAGGTGTTCGCGACGCTCCAGTGATGCAACAAGGGCCGCTGCGGTCATGCCGCCGAGGCGCTCAATGGCGATGAGGCGCCGCGCGGACAGGCGGGCGCGAGCCGAATCGTAGTATCGTGGCCCGGGCGACGATTCGAAGAAATGTTGGAGGATCAGATGCGTCCAAAGCTCACGCTCCTCGACGACGATCTTAAGATGAAAATCATCGCGGAAGGCCGAGAGCTGCTCTGCACCTTGGGGGTCGAGATCCACAACCGGGGGGTTCTCGACCTGCTCGGCGAGCACGGCGCCGACATCGATCTGTCCCGGCAACACGCTCGCTTCACCGAGGAGCTCATCGACACGGCGCTCTCGACGGTCCCGACCAGCTTCAAGCTGTATGACGTGCTCGGTACCGAGACCCACAATTTCTCGGACGACAACGTGTACTTCACACCGGGCTCTGCCGCCATCAACATCCTCGAAAACGGCGCCATGAGAAAGCCCGATACGGGCGACTACATCAGGTATGCCAAGGTGGTGAGCGGCCTCGACGACATCCAGGCGCAGAGCACGGCATTCATCCCCGCCGACGTTCCCGAGAACATCTCGGACAGCTATCGCCTCTTCCTCAGCCTCATGTACTGCGAAAAGCCGGTGGTCACCGGGGCCTTCACCATCGAGGCCTTCGCCATCATGCGCGACCTGCAGCTCGCGGTGCGGGGCTCTGCGGAGGAGCTCAAGGCCAAACCGCTGACGATCTTCTCGTGCTGTCCCACCTCACCCATCAAGTGGAGCGAGGTGACCTCGCAAAACGTCGTCGACTGCGCCCGCGCCGGCATCCCGGTGGAGTTCATCTCGATGCCGCTCTCCGGTTTCATGGCGCCGGTCACGCTCGTCGGATCACTGATCCAGCACACCGCCGAAACGCTCAGCGGCCTCGCCATCAGCCAGCTCGCGAGCCCCGGCGCGCCGGTGCTCTACGGCGGCTCGCCGGCGATCTTCGACATCCGGTACGAGACCACGCCGATGGGCGCCGTCGAGACCCAGATGATCGACTGCGCCTACAGCGAGATCGGCAAGCACCTCGGGATGCCGACGCAGGCATATATTTCCCTCAGCGATGCCAAGCTTCTCGATGCCCAGGCCGGTTTCGAGACTTCCATGGGCGCCACCCTCGCCGCGTTGTCAGGAATCAACAGCGTCTCCGGCCCGGGAATGCTCGACTTCGAAAGCTGCCAGAGCCTCGAGAAGCTGGTGCTCGACAATGAGATCTGTGGCTTGACGCAGCGCCTGATCGAGGGCATCGAGCCCCGGGACGACTTCCCGTCGGCGCCAATCTTCGAGGAGCTGATACGGGAAAAACACCTCCTCATCGCCGATCACACGCGCCGTCACCTGAGGCAAGAGATCAGGTTCCCTGGACCGGTCGTCGATCGAGCGAATCGCTCCCGCTGGCTCGATGAGGGCGGGCTCACGCTCGGCGAACGGGCGACGCGCGAGGTCGAGCGGCTTATCGATGCCTATGCTCCTTCGAGGCTGCCGGACGACGTCACAACCGAGCTCGATCGTCTGATGACCGCTGAAGCGCGACGCTTCGGCATGGACCACCTGCCGGACCGGAGCTGATGCACGGCGTCATGCACTTTTCGTCCCCTGCAGCGACCCCGGATCGCCGGACCGTGCTGAGCGCGCAGGGGATTCCCGACGACGCCACAGTTCCGGACCGGGTCGCGGCGCTCGTGGAGGAGGCCTTCGAGATCTACTCCCGTTTGGTCGAGCCGGCCGGGATTCAAGCCGAGATCTCGACCGAGGAGTTCGCCGCGATTTACCGAGGCGAGGGTGGCAACGCGCCACGTACGCCGCTCGCCGGAATCTTTCCCGATGCCCGGCGTCTGGCCCTCTTCGCGGTCACTATCGGCCAGCCCGTGTGCCTCGAGATCTCCCGGCTCTTCTCCGACCGCGATCCGGCGCTCGGATATGCCCTCGACACCATCGCCTCCGCCGGCGCCGACTCTTTGGCCGAGGTGATGGCCCGTCGATTCGAAACCGACCTCGCACCGTCATCCGAAATCGCGCACCGCGTGCGCGTGCTGCCGTACAGTCCGGGTTACTGCGGCTGGCACGTCAGCGGACAGGGGAAGCTCTTTGCAGCTCTTCGACCCGAGCGTGTCGGTATCTCGCTCAACGCCAGCTATCTCATGCAACCCCTGAAATCGGTCTCCGGCGTTCTGGTGGCCGCCGATCCCGAGGTGCACGAGTTCGACATCGATTTTCCATTCTGCGCCGACTGCGCCGATCAGGCCTGTAGGCAACGAATCCAGTCGGTTCTTTTCGACATAGGAGGTCAATGATGGATGTTCTTCAGGAGATCGGCAGCAGCCTCAGAAATGGCGAGGATGAGCGCGTTGCCGAGTTGACGCGGCAGGCCATCGATGCCGGCATGCCGGTGGGAGAGATCCTGAACGACGGGCTCATCGGGGGGATGAACGTGGTCGGCGACTTGTTCCGTCGTCACGAGATCTTTCTCCCGGAGGTGCTGCTCGCCGCCCGCGCGATGCAGCGAGGTATCGATCTGCTCGCGCCGCTGCTGATCGAGGAGGGAATCCCGAGCGCCGGGAAGGTGGTGATCGGTACCGCCCAGGGCGACCTCCACGACATCGGCAAGAACCTCGTCGGTATCATGCTCAAGGGGGCCGGGTTTGAGGTCATCGACCTCGGAAACGACGTCCCCGCCGAGCGTTTCGTAGACGCCGCCGTGGAGGCCGGCGCCCCGCTGATCGGCATGTCGGCGCTGCTCACGACGACCATGACATCGATGAAGGGAGTGGTGGATCTGCTCCGGGAACGTGGACTGGCCGGGAAGATCCAGACCATTATCGGCGGTGCTCCCGTGTCGAAGGAGTTCGCCGACGAGATCGGCGCCGATGCCCATGGGTATGACGCGGCGAACGCGGTCGAGCAGGTGAAGGCCTTGCTTGCCGGTGCGTGAGGGATGAGAGTGCCGGGTTGGAGGACATCGTGAGATGAAAGACATCCTCGGACGCGTGCGGGCAGGCGAAATTCTGGTTGGCGACGGAGCGTGGGGCACCATGCTCATGGCGCGCGGCCTCGAACCGGGGCAATGTCCGGAAAGCCTCAACCTGACCCGCCCCGAGGTGCTGCAGGAAATCGCTGCGCTGTATCTCGACGCGGGCGCCGAGTTCATCACCACCAACACCTTCGGGGGCTCCCCTCTCAAGCTCGCGGACTACTCGCTCGAGGACGAAGCCGAGGAGATCAACCGCCGCGCCGTGGAGGCGTTGCGGCCGGTAGTCGGCGACCGCGCGTTGATCTCGGCCTCGGTCGGGCCCACCGGCAAGATCCTGCTGCCGTACGGAGACACCGCGCCTGAGATCATCGCCGACTCCTTTACCCGCCAGATCGGCGCCCTCATCGAGGCCGGCGCCGACATGATCTGCATCGAAACCATGATCGATATGAGGGAGGCCCGGCTCGCCATCGAGGCGGCGAAATCTGTGTCGGCCGACATCCCGATCATGGCCACCATGACCTTCGACCCCACGCCGAACGGCTTTTTCACGATCATGGGAACGTCGGTAGAACAGGCGGCCGCCGGCCTCGAGGAGGCGGGGGCGGATATCGTCGGCTCCAACTGTGGCAACGGCATTGAAAAGATGATCGAGATCGCCGCTGAGTTCAGACGGCACTCCCGGCTGCCGATCGCCATTCAGAGTAATGCCGGTCTGCCCGAAAACCACGCCGGCGAAATCGTCTACCCCGAGTCACCGGAATTCATGGCCGACAAGGCCGGCCGATTGATCGATCTCGGTGTTTCTATCATCGGCGGCTGCTGCGGGACAGGCCCCGACCACATCCGCGCCCTGCGCGGGCTCGTCGACGGCCGTAGCCGCGGGCAGCAGCCACGTTAACCCGCACTTCTCGCCACGTTGCGTTTCTTGTTCCGCACCCGATCAAGGATCCGGTAGTACACCCGCCAGGTCACGTGTCCGTTTTTTTCGGTCGTGAGCTTGCGGATGGGCCCGGCCCGCCGTCGTTTCGGATGTACGTCGAGCTGCTTCTCCTCGTCGCCGACCAGGATCAGGGGCCTGTCGCGGTACGGCTTCCGGGATGGGAACCACAGCTCGTACATGTGGCTCTTCGGACCGAACAGGCTTGGACCCGCCGTGTCCAGGGCCGCCGCGCCGGTGTTCTTTACCCCGCCCCGAGCCATGGCGCGGCTGCGGTAAAAAGCGAGCAAACTGCTGAGGCGGCCGGCGTTCATGCCCACCACCAGCGGCCGCACGCCGGTCTCCCGTTCGACCTCTTGGACCACCGTTTCGATCTTCACCGCCAGCTCCGGCCAGCCCGACGCCGGGAAGCCGAGCTTGTTCTCCGGGTAGGAAAGACCGGGAAGGCCGAGCACGAGGTAGTGCATCCCGACGCCGAGGATCAGCACCATGTCCACGGCCACTCCGAGGACGCTCGCGGACAACGGGTTCCTCCGGGCGACTGATTCTTCGTGCGGGAAGGTCATTCGACTCGTCAATACTCGAGGATTTCGGTCGGGTCGTCGCTCGTCGGCGGACCGACGACAAGGTAGTGCCTTCCGGTGACCGTGAGATCACGGATAACGCGAGCCCGCCACGCGGCCTCGTCGCCGGCGAAGAGATCGGTCGCGGCGTTGGCCTCGACGAGCACGAGCGACGTCGGGTGCGCGGCGAAAAAGGTCTCGACCTGCCCCGGCGTGTCGAGCACCGCGACCAGGCGGCCCGAGTAATACGCAAAACCGCCCTTCTTGCGGAACCCCATCGCGTCTTTTGGAAAGAAGAGACCGAAGTGCGTCTCGTCGCCGATCTGATCACGAACCCACTCACTCTGCGGTTTGTAGGTTTTGATCGGGTTCAGGGGGGGAAGGATCAGGGCGGACACGACGCCATACACTGCGAGCACGACCACCCCGACGCGCACCAGGATGGCCTCGGTCCGGCTGTGTTTGCAGGCCATGACGATCCACACCGCACCGGCAGCGAACAGCAGGCCAAATACAGCGAGCGGTCCCCGAAGCGCGTGCGCAACCTCGATTTCAATGGCATCGAGGCCTGCGCGTTGGACCACGGCGTCGAAGGCGACGACAGCGGTCAGCGAAACCGCGGCCAGAGCCGCCAGAATTCCGGCGATCACAACCCCGAAGCCGCGAACCACCTTCGGCGAGGGGGCATCCTCACCGCCGCGGCATACGCTCTCGACCCACGGCGCGAGAAGGAGCGCCACAGCCGGGTAGGCCGGTAGCAGATAGACCTGCCGCTTGGTCACCGCCAGTGAGAGAAAAATGACGAACGTGCCGAACCACCACAGGGCGAGCTCGGCATTGCGATCCCTTAGCCCGCATTTCTCACCAGCTTCCTGCTGCGGTCGGCGATGCACCGCACCCAGCGGTGTTTCCTCGCCTCGGGGTGCTCGACGTACTGTCAAGTACGCCTCCGCGCCCCTCGGGTCGCAAACCCCACCGGGCACGGCGCCTCGCCGCCCTCGCGACGAAAGCTGGTGAGAATTGCGGGCTAGACGGCCCGCCTTGAACCACCAGACGGCGGCGAACGGCGCCAGGAAGGACCACGGGAAGAGGTCGCTCCAGAAGTACTTGAGGAAGTAATACACCGGCTGCGCATGACCGCGGGCGCCGGCGACGAAGCGCGCAAAGTTTTGAGCATATAGCTCATAGAGAATACTGTCCGCCCCCATTGCGTTGGCGCACGCGACAAACCACGGCATGTACACCGCAAGCGAGACCACGGCCAGCGGCGCCAGCGCCAGCACACGGCGCCACTCGCGGTTCGTACCATGCCACAGGACCAGAACCAGCCCCGGTAGCAGCACACCGAGCGGTCCTTTGGCCAGCATCGCCAGACCGAAGAAGACAAAGGCCAGCACCCGCATCCACCAGCGCCCGCGCTCGCCGCATCCCTCCGCGTAGGTGAAGAACCCCGCCGATATGAAGAGCGCAAACAGCATATCGGGCCGGTACTCCACCGCCTGCGCGGCGAACTGTTGGAACGTCAGCAGGATGAACCCGGCCCACAGCCCGGAGCGTGGACCGCGCCAGTGCGACACCGCCACACAGGTGAGCAGAACCAGAATGATGGCCGCGAGGGCATTGGGCAGGCGCAGGGCAAACTCGGAGATGCCCCCGAGGGCATGGGCGGAGATCGTGCCGGCCCAGTAGAGCATCGGTGGATAGTCCACCCAGATCTCCCCAACCCGCCGCGGCGCGACCCAGTCGCCGCTGAGGTACATCGCCTTGCAGACCTCGCCGATGTTGGGCTCGTCGGGGTACCAGAGGTCGTGCGACCCGAGGAATGGAACGTAGAGCAGGAGCCCGATCAGGGCGAGCACCAGTATCCTGTGCCTGAGAACGAACGAGGCGTCGGCAAGAGATTGGGAACCGTGCATCAGTGATCGACCTCCAGGAAGGTCCGCAGGGCGTGACCGGCGCCGGAGAAACAACCCCACGTGCTCTCGCCGGCCACCGCAGAGGATTGGTGTGAGTGCGGACTCGAGGCACCTGCGGGCGACGCACGATGATAACAGGCCGGCATTGACACCCTAACCCTCCAGCCCATACGATGACGCCGTGCCGGAGCAGGAACCGACCACCCCGCCATCCGCTCCCGCGTCGACGGCCTCGCCCCACCCCCCCACTGAGGACGAGGAACGGCCGCAACCGGCCGGGTCGGCCGACGGTGAGGCCAGCCGGAGCCTCGTGGTTCGCGGCTGGCAGCGCCATGCGCGGATGATCGGCCTGCTGATCCTGGTGGTGGTCTCCACCTATGGAATCCACCGTTTCTTGACCGGAGACATGGAGGCGGTGGCCGCGATCTGGAAGAGCAGGATCACGATCCTGCCCGTGGTGTTCCTCTTCACCATGATCAACCTCTCCCTCGAGGTGGCCGGCTGGGCGTGGGTCTTTCACAGGCTGGGGCTCAAGAGCAACGACCTCACAACCGTCGGCGTCTGCGTGTCAGGCAAGGCCGGGCTCCTGCTGCCGGCCCAGCTCGGACGCCTCATTCGTCCGGATCTCATGGCGCGCCTCGGGCGCGGGACCTTCGGCGAGAACGTGAAGGGGGAAGGCGCGGTCTTCGTGCTCGACGCGCTGTCGGTCGTCGCGCTCTTTGCGGGCCTCGTGGCCTGGCGCGTCCATCCGCTCCTCGGCCCGGCAGCTTTCGCGGTCCTGGTGATTGTCGCCCTCTTCCTGGGAAACGGTGTCGCGAAGCTGTTGTCACACACACAGTTGGAGTTTCCCCGGACCTTCTGGTGGAGCTGGCAGGCCTTCGCCATCGTGGTCGTAGAGGCCGCCGGATGGGCGGCTCACGGGACCGCCTTTTACGTCCTCACGTCGGATCTTCCGGGCAACATGACCCTCTGGGACGCCCTGCTTCTCGCCCCGGGCTCGGCGGTCATCGGCCTGGCCAGCGGCCTTCCCGGCGGCCTCGGGCTGACCGACGGGCTCCTCGGCGCCTCACTCGGGATCGGCGGAATCCCCGCCGCGCATCACGTCCTCGGCGTGGCTCTCTTCCGCCTCATCACCTTCTGGGTCGTTCTGGGCATCGGTTGGCTCGCCCTGCTGTGGACAGGTCGGCAGATCCACAGACGAAACCTGGAGCTTCAGGCCGAAGGCTGATTCGTCGACGGCCCCCGCCTCCTCGACCACACCTCCACGATCTTTTCGAAGACCATGTCGACCGTGATGCTCTCCATGCAGATATTGTGCTCACACACCGACTGCCGATCGTTGAACGCGTTGACGCACGGGCTGCACGCGAGCCCGGTCCACAGTAGGTGGCTGGTAGCGGTGCGCGCGCCAAAGACCGCCGGCGTCTCGGGCCCGAAGATCGTGATCACGTCGATCGGTGTCAGGGTGGCATAGTGGGCCGGGCCGCTGTCGTTGGTCACCATGATCTCGGCCAGCCCATAGAGGACGAGGAGCTGGCGCAGACTCGTCTTGCCCGCCACGCTGATGCAGTACTCGGAATCGATCTCGGCGACCAACGCCTCGGCTTGTGGGGCCTCGTTCGGCGCTCCGGTGAGGACGATGCGGGCTTCGGGCAGACGCTCGATCAACCGACGTGCGAGCTCGACGTAGCGCTCGGTCGGCCAGCGTCGCAAGGGCAGGAGGTCGCCGCAGTTGGCGTTGAGCAGGATCAGCGGCGGCACGGCGTCCTGCTCGAGCTCGATCTGCAGCATCGCCTCGACCTCGGCGACCTCGGCCGGTGACGGTTGCAGCCGCGGCAGGATCTCGTTGTCGTGCGGCGTGAACGGCAACGCCGGCAGGTCGTCGGGCGGGTAGCGCAACGACTCGACCAGGCTCTGGAACATCTCGCTCGCGTGCAGGAACGGGTTGAACGAGTGGCGGTGCGTCATGAGATCGCCGCGGTACGAAGCCTCGCCAAAGAAAGAGTGATAGCCGGCGCGCGCCCTGGCGCCGCTGAGATACGACAGGATGGCCGAGGAGCGGGCGAAGAACTCGAAATCGACCGTCGCGTCGACCCTTTCTCGGTGCAGCCGCAGGATGGCCTTGAGGGTGTCGCCGACGAGACGTACGAGCCCGTCAGTGCGGATCACGACGACATTCTGCTTCGGCACAACGTCAAGCAGATCGAGGATGAAACGGTTTTCCGAAAAGACGACGAAGAAGAGGTTCTCGGCGCCGACCATGGCGCGCGCTTGTGACAGCGCCGAGTAGGCGAGCACCGTCGCCCCCTGCTCGGCGAGCTTGATCACCGCGATGCGTTTGGGCGGGGTGTTGGGCGTGCGGCGGAGGAGGAGATCGTCGATACGGCGCACGACGGTCAGAGCGGCGCACACCGGCGCCCCGACCCATCGATCCACGAATCGCATTGTCCCCACGTCCATCCGCTCAGCGTCCTCCCGAACAGCTTGGAAGCCTACCATGGAAGGCTACCGGCGGCGTTGACCGCGGCGCTGCTCCTCGGCTACGATGCCCCGTGAGCGAAGATCCGTATCCGCCCACAATGCTGCAGGACAAGGACGTTGGCATGAAACTCGTCACCGGAGGGGCCGGCTTCATCGGCTCCAACATCGTGGCTTCACTGTGCGACCGGGGTGACGCCGTCGCGATCTGCGACCGCCTCCGTTCGGACGAGAAGTGGCGCAATATTGCGGGGCGCGACCTCGTCGACATCGTGGCACCGGAAGGTCTCGAGGCGTGGCTGTTGGTCAACGGATCGCGCCTCGACGCCGTCATCCACATGGGTGCGATCTCCTCGACCACCGAACACGACGCCGATCTCATCACCGAGGTCAACTTCCGGCTCTCCCTCTTCCTCTGGCGCTGGTGCGCGGAGCACGGCGTGCCGCTGATCTACGCCTCCTCGGCGGCGACCTATGGAAACGGCAGCGAGGGTTTCGACGACGACGCTTCGCGCGATGCCCTCTCTCGGCTGCGCCCCCTGAACGCCTACGGCTGGAGCAAGCACCTCTTCGACCGACGGGTTCAACGCGCCCTCGACGAGGGTGAGCCGGCGCCGCCACAGTGGGTCGGCCTCAAGTTCTTCAACGTCTATGGCCCCAACGAGTACCACAAGGGCGGCATGAAGAGCGTGGTCGCGCAGAAGATGCCCCTGGCGATGGCCGGTCAGCCGGTGACGCTGTTTGCGTCCCACCACCCCGATTACCCCGATGGGGGTCAGCGCCGCGACTTCGTCTTCGTCGAGGACTGTGTCAACGTCGTGCTGTGGCTGCTCGACAACCCTCGGGTCAGCGATCTTTTCAATCTCGGCACCGGAACCGACCGCAGCTTTGCGGCGCTGGCGAAGGCGATCTTTGCGGCCCTCGGCGCGAAGCCGCAGATCGCCTTCATCGACATGCCCGAGTCGATCCGCGAGAAGTACCAGTACTTCACCCGGGCGCGGATGGACCGCCTGCGGGCGGCCGGCTACGACCAGCCCTTCGCCTCCATCGAGGACGGAGTCCGGGCCTATGTGCAGGAGTACCTGCTCCAGCCGGACCCCTACCGGTAAACCGAGGCGATTGCATGCCGATTCGCCACGTCATCCTCGACCGAGACGGCGTCCTCAACCGTGAGGCTGCAGACGATTATTGGGTGCACAGAGCGGAGGATTGGGTGTGGGAATCGGGCGCCTTGGCCGGGCTTCGCCTGCTCTCGGACGCCGGACTCCACATCTCGGTCGTCACCAACCAGAGCGGTGTCGGCCGCGGCGTGTTCCCGGCGGCCGACGTCGATGCCGTCCATCGCCATATGCTCGCCGAGGCTCGGGAGCACGGTTGCCGGATCGACGAGGTCTTTGTCTGCCCGCATGCTCCATCCGACAACTGCCGCTGCCGCAAGCCGGCGCCCGGCCTCCTCGAGCAGGCGATCGAGACGTCGGGCATCGCCGCCGGCGAAACCGTGCTCGTCGGCGATGCGCTGCGCGATCTGGAGGCGGCCGAGGCGGCCGGGGTCGCGGCCGTGCTGGTGCGCACGGGTAAGGGACGTGCGACCGAAGCACAGCTCGACGGGAGTGACTACGACGTTTACGATGATCTCGCGGACGCCGTCCGGGCGATCCTCAACGACAGCGGACAAGGAACACAGATGTCGATTCAAACCACCTTTGAAGAGCACGCTGAGGTCATGGCCGCCGCTGCCGAAGCCCTGGCGGATCCGCTCGCCACCTTCGTCGAGCTGACGGCCGAGTGTCTGCGCTCGGGCCACAAGGTCATGGTCTGCGGCAACGGCGGCAGTGCCGCCGACGCCCAACACCTGGCGGCCGAGTTGGTCTGCCGCTTCGCGTTCAACCGTCGCGCGCTCCCCGCTCTCGCCCTCACGACGGACACCTCGGCCCTGACCGCCATCGCCAACGACCTCGGTTTCGATCGTGTATTTGCGCGCCAGGTCGAGGCCCTCGCCCGCAGCGGCGATCTCCTCATCGCCATCAGCACCAGCGGCCGCTCGGCGAACGTCATCGAGGCCGCCCGCGAGGCGCGAGCCGCCGACTGCTCGGTGGTCGCCATGACCGGGAGCGCCGGTGGAGAACTGGCGGAGCTGGCGGATCTCGTCATCGCCGCTCCGTCTGAAAAGGTGGCGCGCATTCAGGAGGTGCACGCCATCGCCGTCCACATCCTCGCGGAGTCGGTCGAGGCGGCCCTGTGCGGCGAGGAGGCGCCATGATGTCGCAGGGCGCGCGCAAGGACCTGGCGGGTATCGTCGGTCGTTTCCGGGAGCTTCATGTGTGGGTGGCCGGCGACATCATGCTCGATGAGTATGTCTCCGGCGAGGTCGATCGTATCTCTCCGGAGGCGCCGATTCCCGTGGTCAAGGTTCGTTCCGAGCACAACCGCCTCGGCGGCGCTACCAACGTGGCCAAGCAGATCGCTGCCGTCGGCGCCCGCGTCAGCCTGTGCGGTATCGTCGGGGCGGACGACGCCGGCACCGCCCTCATAGCCCGTTGCGCGGAGCAGGCCATCGGCACCCGGGCAGTGGCGATCGAGACCGAATACCAGACGACCCGAAAGCTGCGCGTGCTCGGCCACGGTCAGCAGCTCCTGCGACTGGATTGGGAGGAGGACTGTCACTGCCCGCCCTCAATGGCCGCAGAGCTGATCGCCCGGCTCGAGGAAGGCAACGCTCCCGATGTCGTGGTGCTCTCCGATTACGCCAAGGGTTTTCTCACCAACGAGATGATCTCGGCCCTTATCGAGGCGGCGGCGAAGCACGGTGTACCGGTGCTTGCCGATCCCAAACGACGCGACCTCGCAGCCTACGTCGGAGCGACCGTCATCACTCCAAACCTGCGCGAGCTCGAGCACACCACCGGCCTCGATCTCGCCGAAGCGGCGCCGGAGGTCATCGCCGAGGCGGCCCGCACGATCATCAACGACAATCGTTTTGAAGCAGTCGTTGTCACAATGGGCGCCCGCGGCATGCTGGTCGTGCCAAACGACGAGCCGCACACCCTCATCAGCAGCCGAAAACGAGCGGTCTTCGACGTCACCGGCGCCGGCGATACCGCCATCGCGATTCTTGCCCTCTCCATGGCCCTTGAAACCAACCTGGTCGATGCCGCGAGCATCGCCAACACCGCCGCCGGAATCGCAGTCGGCGAGGTGGGCGCTGTTTCCGTGTCCGCTGAAAACATCATCACCACCCTCAGCCGCCAACGGAGCGGCAAGATCTTTGCCCGCGCCGCACTCGCCGACCAGGTTGAGGCATGGCATCTTCAAGATCGCAGCATCGTCTTCACCAATGGATGCTTCGACCTGCTGCACCTCGGGCATGTCTCGCTGTTGCGCGAAGCGGCTCAGCATGGCGATGTGCTCGTGCTGGCCATCAATTCGGATGCCTCGGTGCGCCGCCTCAAGGGAGAGGGCCGGCCGCTCGTGCCCGAGGCCGACCGGGCGGCGTTGCTCGCCGCCCTCGACTGCGTCGACGCGGTCATCATCTTCGACGAGGACACCCCGTTGGAGACGATCGAAGCCATTCGCCCCGACGTCCTCGTCAAGGGTCAGGACTACCTGCCACACGAGGTCGTCGGACGCGAGCTCGTCGAGTCCTACGGTGGCCGCCTCGAGCTGGTTCCACTGCTCCCGGAGCACTCCACCAGCGCCCTCGTCGACCGCATTCTCAAGAGCCGCAGAGAGTCGCCCTAACCCGCATTTCTCACCAATCGCCTTCGGCGCTCCGTCACATGCCACATTCCAGAAGGCCTGCCATCCCGTACCCCAGCCAAGCGAGGTATTGAGGGCCCAGAAGACCTTCTCGTCAAGTGCGAGCCACAGCGCGCGGGTCGGCTCGAGAAACCAGCTCGCGAGATAGACGATGCTCAGGACGCAGCCGGAAACGAAGATCGTCGGGCGCCAGCTCGCGGATCGATGGGGAATCAATCGGTTTCCTTCCTCCCATGCAGTGAGCGAATTTCCCTCTGAATCGAATGACTGTCAAGGGGACCGGGAATAGCGCACCACTCTTCAATGCGCTCAATGCTGTTCATTTCACCGTGCTGCCGAGACGTCCTCAGGCGAACCATCGCGGACCACCTGGCCGCGGTTCATGATGACGATGCGGGTGGCGAGCCCAGAGGCTTCCTCACGATCGTGAGTGACGTAGACGAGGGTGAAACCAAGCCGGGCCTGGAGGGCGAGGATCTCCTCGCGTAGGCGCCGGTTGAGCTCGGGATCGAGGCTCGAGAGGGGCTCATCCATGAGCAGGGCCCGCGGCTCGAGGACCAGCGCGCGGGCGAGCGCCACCCGCTGCTGCTGGCCGCCGGAGAGCTCGCCCGGCCGGGCTGCGGCGAGCTCGGTGAGCTCGACCAGCTCGAGCATCTCGTGTATGCGGCGCTTGCGCTCGGTTCGCGGCACGCCGCGCGCGCGCAGACCGAGATCGAGGTTGCCGATCACACTGAGGTGCGGCCACAGCGCCAGATCCTGAAACACCATCCCGAGGCCGCGCCGCTCGGGCTCGATCAGGATCCGGCCGTCCGCCGAGGCGAGCTGCCCTGAGATAAGCACCCGGCCGCGGTCGGGCGCGGCGAGGCCGGCAAGCAGCCGCAGGATAGTCGTCTTGCCACAACCCGAGGGGCCCAGGATGACGGTGCGCTCGCCCTCGTTCACCGTCAGGCTCACACCGTCGACGGCCACCCGCTCGCCATACGCCAGGCGCACCGAATCGAGCTCCAGCAGCTTCACCGGACCACCGCCCTTCTTCCCAGGATGATGCTCAGCACCACCACCGGCGCCACGGTGACGGCGACCAGAATCATGCACAGCGCGGCGATGAGCCTGGGGGCGCCGTTGGCGGCCAGGGTCATGATCCGAACCGGCAGGGTGTCCCACCCCGGAGGGTGGACGAGCAACGTCATCCCGACATCGCGAAGGCAGAATACGGCGCCGGCGAGGAAGGCCGCCGCTATTCCGCGCCACGCCGCCGGGGCCGCCACCCACACCAGACGCCGGCCCCAACCGATCCCGGCCACCCGCGCCGCCTCGATCTGACCTTCCGGAACCAGCTCCAGCGCCGCCCGGTTGAGGCGCAAGGTGACGGCGGTGTAGCGGGCGAGGTAGCCGAGGAGAAGGATGAGCGGCGTGGCGTAGACGATGTTGGCCCACGGCCGGTTCCAGAGCACGATGAGCCCCACCCCCATCACCGTCCCAGGCACCGCGAAGAGGAAGAGGGCGGCCGCATCGACGGCGGTCCCCGCGCCCCCCGGCCGCTCGCGAACCAGCATCGCCAGCACAAACCCCAGACCAGCCAGAAGGGCGCCGCCCACCACCGCCAGGGCCACGCCCCGCCACAGGCTGTCACCCGCGCTGTGCAACGCCTCGAGGTAGGTTGCGGGACCTCCCGCCTGGCTTATGAGAATCATGAGCGGTCCGCCGACCAGCAGGACCGCGACGGCCCAGACGGCCGCGGTCGCCGGGCGGCGGAGCTTCCCGAGTGGGATCGTCAGCACGTTGCCGCTCGCCGCCACGCCCACGCCGCGCGCCCCGCCGGCGCGCCGCGCCGCCAGCGCCTCCAGCCCGAGCACGGCCGCGGTCAGCGCCGCCAGCGGCATCGCCGCCGCGGTGGCGGCGGTGAGATCATAAAACGCCGAGAACTGGGAAAGACTCTCGACCGCAAAGACGGGAAAGCGAAGGCTTGGAGGAACGCTCACCTCGCCAAGGGCGAGCAGAAAGACGAGAGCGGCGCCGAGCAGAATCCCCGGCGCGACCAACGGCAGGCTGACCCGCCGCAACACCGTCGGCCACGGCGCCACCAGGAGGCCCGCCTCTTCGAGCCGCGACGGCACGCCCCTGAGAGCCGCCGCCACCAGGAGCATCACCAGGGGCATGAAGGCCGTGGTCAGCACCAGCACGCAACCGGGCAGACCGAAGAGGAAGCGGGAAAAGCCCTCGGCCGCCCCCTGGCCCAGCAGACGCGCCACCGGCCCGGTCTGAGATCCCGCCGCCATCCAGCCCACGGCCGTGAGGTATGGGGGCAGGAGGAGTGGCATGGCGAGGAGGGCCGTGAGGGCACGCCGGCCGCCAAGATCCGTCCGGCCGACCAGGATGCCGGCGGGCAGACCCAGGGCCACGGCGCCAAGGGTCGTCAGCGTGGCCAGCGTCAGGCTGTTCCACACCAGGAGCCACTGCCGCGGCGACGCCAGGAGGCCGCGATAGGCCTCGAAACCCAGGTGCCCCGCTGCCGTGAGGCTCCTTGCCACCATCACCGCCACCGGCAGCAAACCCGCCACGACAAGCAGGAGCACCGCCGAGCCGAGCACGAGCCTTCTCACATCAGTACCCCACCCAAGCTTTCAGCTCGGGTTGGATCTCGACCATCTTCTGCGCTACAGCGGCGTAGGAGACGTCCATCAGATCGAGGCTCTCGAGGTGGGGCACATCCTCCGGCACCGCCACGCCCGGATGCAGCGGCAACTGGGCACAGTCGGCCTCGGCGAGCTGTCGCTCGGTATCCGGCGAAAGCAGAAAGTCGGCCAACCGCCGCGCCGCCTCCGGGTGTGGCCCGCCGTGG
>Ga0209013_10001905_pt1 | contig 19218 bp, 12 predicted proteins | sample Cruoilmetagenom2_FD_187291 | JGI IMG/M metagenome (GOLD analysis project Ga0209013, IMG submission 187291) | Oil polluted marine microbial communities from Coal Oil Point, Santa Barbara, California, USA - Sample 2 (SPAdes) (version 2) | ecosystem: Environmental > Aquatic > Marine > Oil seeps ...
CCCCTGGTACATTTTTGTTACCCTTCGGGCCAATGGAGTACCTTGCATTGGCCCGTGCTTAAAGAAACTGGGATTAAAAGTGCAACAACTTGCTTGCCGGGTTTAAATGACTCAAATGTTAACTTATTAGCTCTAAATCGTTTTCTTGATGGTGAAGACATTCCTGATATTGTTTTTGAATCCGAATTATACAGATTTAATGAGCTTATAAGAAAACTTAAAAATACATTTAAAAGGAGTCCTGTTCCTATAACAAAAATCTAACTATGCTATAGATTAGAGGTTTATAAATTCTTACAAAAAAATCTTCATACCTTTATGGAGAGCCTTACTAGGAAATCAAGTATGAAAGCTTCCAAACTTTTTGTTCAATGCCTGGAAAATGAGCAGGTTGAGTATATTTTTGGTATTCCAGGTGAAGAAAACATGGATATAATGGATGCTTTGCTGGATTCAAATATTCAATTCATAACCTGTCGTCATGAACAGGGTGCAGCATTCATGGCAGATGTCTATGGGCGATTAACAGGTAAGGCGGGTGTATGTTTGTCTACACTTGGACCGGGTGCCACAAACCTGGTCACGGGGGTGGCTGATGCAAATATGGATAATTCACCAGTGGTTGCTATCGCAGGTCAGGCTGCAACCACCAGGATGCATAAAGAGTCTCATCAGGTCGTTGATCTTGTAAACTTGTTTAAACCTATCACTAAATACACTACCCAGGTGTTGGAACCAGAAACTGTACCAGAAGTGATACGCAAAGCGTTTAAGCTTGCACAATCAGAAAAACCAGGTGCTGTATTCATTGATTTTCCTGAAAATATCAGTGAAATGATTGTCACTGAAAATCCTCTACCTGTCGTTAGTCAAAGGCTCACATTAGCTGATTATAAACTTATCCAAAAAGCTGCTTCAATTATCCAGAATGCAAAAAACCCACTGATTTTGGTTGGTAATGGTGCAGCGCGGGCTAAAGCGGGTAAACATTTAAAGTTATTTTCTGAACATTGCCAAATACCTGTAGTAAATACTTTTATGGCCAAAGGTGTTATTTCACATTATAAAAATAGACTATTGATGGGTACGGCAGGCTTGCAGAAAGGTGATTATGAAAATGCAGGTTTTGCAGACTCCGATTGTGTAATCTGTGTTGGCTTTGATATGGTTGAATATCACCCCCACCTGTGGAATCCAAACCGTGAGCACACTATCATTCATATAGATACCACTCCTGCTGAAGTCGATTATAGTTATATTCCTGATATAGAGCTTACTGGGAATATTGGCCTTAATCTTAAAGCACTGACTGAAACGTCATCTCTGTTTCCTCCAGGGAAAATTAAACTCCAGCTTCGAGAAGCAGTGGTTGAAGAGATGGAGCGTTTTTCAAACAGTTCCGAATGGCCACTGAAACCACAAAAGATTATATGGGATCTCAGAACAGCAATGGCAAAAGAAGATATTGCCATATGTGATGTAGGGGCTCATAAAATGTGGATGGCACGTTTTTTTCGTTGTGAGCTACCAAATACTTGCATTATTTCCAATGGATTTGCCAGCATGGGTATTGCGGTGCCAGGTGCTATTGGAGCTAAGCTGGCTTTTCCAGATCAAGCTGTTGTTGCAGTCACTGGCGATGCAGGTTTTATGATGAATTCACAGGAAATTGAAACAGCCATGCGGTGTAAAACACCAATTGTGATTTTAATATGGAATGACAGTCAATATGGGCTGATTAAATGGAAACAGGAACGTCAATATGGTCGAACCGCTTATATCGATTTTAAGAATCCGGATTTTGTCACCTATGCTAAATCATTTGGTGCAGTCGGCGTGCGAATTGAAACAGCTGAACAATTATTACCAGCATTAAAAGCCGCATTAATAACGGACATAGTCACAGTAATTGACTGCCCTGTTGATTACTCCGAAAACGATAGATTAACTGAATTATTGGGAAATGTGCTATCCGATACTGATTAACTATAGCCAACGTAAGTTTGTCTGTTTATTTCCACCTGGATAGAAATGTTGTTATGAAATATAAAAAAGCAAACAAGTTTCAGAAACTTCAACTGATTAAGGACCTAAGCTACAAGCGATCAAAAGATGGACAACTTTCTGTTCCAGGACAATTCCTGGAAATGCTCTTGTTGTTTATCTTACGTGGACAAGGGCCAGGTTATTATCATACTGCAGGATTTTGGCGAAAGGACATTTCCTGGAAAGATAAACTGGCTCATATGAATATGCGTGAATACAGGTCAATAGTAAATGACCTCAATCCTTCCTGTTATCAGAAAACATCACAGAATAAAGTTATCGAAAAAGCCATTCTGGATCTATGTAAAATCCCGCATAATGAGTTTATAGGTTTCCTGGATAAATCAACCGGTTTTGACCTAAATGGTAATGCTTTAAAAACACCTGTAGAATTTACTGCGCTTATAGCTCAAAATACATGGGACAAAATTTGCTTCAAACCGGTTGAATCATGGGCTGGTCAAGGATTTTCAGCTGTCTCCATTGTTAGAAAAAATGATGATGTAGTATTTGAACGCATGGATAATAAAGAAATATTAACCATGGAAGAATTTTATTACCAGTTTTTGAATATTGAAAATGGTGAAAGTAGAGTCATTGAAGAATTTTTGGAACAACATGAATGGTATGCTGGTCTGAATCCATCAAGTGTCAATACTTTTCGTCTCTGGGTGGTGAAAAAAAATACAAAAGTACATACAAAACTGGGTTACCTTAGAATTGGCAGGGCTGGTTCGTTGGTAGACAATCAATCAAGCGGTGGAATCGTCGCACCAATAAATCTAAAAAATGGAGTCCTGGGTTCCGCAATTGATGGCTTACCAACTCGAGAATCATGGACCCATCATCCTGACACTGGTGTTTCAATTCAAGGACAACAACCTCCTTATTTTGAAGAAAGCATGAGGTTGGCAGAAGAAAGCCTGATGTGCTTTCAAGGCCTGAAATTTGCCGGTGTAGATGTGGCTGTTGGTCCTGATGGCCCCGTTATCGTGGAATTAAACGTGAACCCTGATCGTGAAGGTGCAGCATTTACGGATATCCCGACTAAGGATGTTTTTAGGTGAAGGTCATTTTTACGCTGATCAGGTATAAAGTTGGTTATAGAAGGCAGGCCTCGTTTGAGTTCAACGGTATAATTTTATGAATAAATCATGTTGGTATTTAAAGCCAGAGTCTTCAACTCAGATACCCAATTTGGCTTGGGTAGCATTTGTACCTCTCAAAGGTGGTGAAATAAAAATAACACATGGATTATTCGTTGAAATTTCAGATGACTGGATAGTCGAAGGATGTTGGGATGCCCCATACTCAGAGGGAAACTTTCACACGAGTGAGAATTTCTTTGGCAGTGGAATTCGTAACACGGAAGATGGTGTTTTTTTCTGCTCATCAATGGCAATGGTTGATCGCTTAGTCTATGCAAAACAACAAGACCAAATCATCGTCTCTAATAGCCTGGTACTCCTGCTCTCTGTAACAGGAGCAAAGCTAGATCTAAAGCATGATTACTACGAAGAATGTTATGGCTTACTTAAAGGTGTCCTAAAGTACCCCAGAGAATTTCGTATTATCCATCCGGACATTGAATCGTTCTACCAGGTCTTCTCCTCCAACTTGATTCTTAATGGAGATGGTCTGAATCAGGTGCCACGCTCCCAACCAAGACGTATTAAGAATTACGAGCAGTATCTTTCATTAATATCACAAACATTAACATCGATAAAAGAAAATTCCATCAGCCATTCTAGACAATATCCCATGACGATATATTCAACGCTCTCCAGTGGCTATGATTCGACTGCAGTTACATGTCTGGCAAAAGATATCGGTATGAACACCTGTTTTACGACAAGCCCTGGCAGTACCCATAAAAGTAAAGACTTAGAAGATGGAAAAAGAATCGCTGACGAATTGAATCTGAGTTCGGTGCTGCTTAATCCAGAAGATGCCAGTGTTTCTGAAAATGAAGTATTTTTCCTTGCTCCAACTTATGAAGGATGTGAGGTAATATTTGATCGGATGACACGGTACATTGAGGATGTAGGTAAGCCGGCGATTGTTATGACTGGTTATCATGGAGATAAAATATGGGATCGTTCCTCGAAAGGGAAATACCTTAGTGATGAAATTATTCGCGGCGATACGTCAGGGATTAATTTATCCGAAATTCGCTTAAAAGCAGGTTTTATAAACTTAGCTGTACCTTTTCTATTCTCCCGCAGTGCTCGGGATATAATAGGTATTGCGGACATGTCAGAGATGCAACCCTGGCAGACCAATAATGACTATGATCGCCCCATCCCCAGACGTATAGCCGATACCCATCACATACCAGGCCAATGGTTTGGTCAAAAAAAACAAGCTGTACTATCTTATTACTCTAAGCCTATTAACAGGAAATTACGTAAAGATTTTATTGCATTTCTAAAAAATGAAGTCGGCATTACTTCAATGACTTTGTTTTTGTATGAAGCATCCGAGACGTTTGATTACCTTCAGGGAAGAGTTTTGGTCAAACTGATGCCGCATAAACGCCTTAAGGAGGTGCCTTGGAGTCTGAGGCGCTTTATTTTCCATAAAGAATTAAACTTTAGGCTGCTTATGTTTATTTGGGCTTGTTCATATCTACAGGAACGAATGGAGCTTAGAGATATTAGTTATAGTAAGGATTAAGATTAACCGAAGGGGATGGGAAAAGTATATGAAGTATAATTCGAGTTTATTAGGAATCGATATGTCTCATTGATTTAGGTATTTGCAAACAATTTAAGTAGATAAGTATGAATAATTACAATCATCGGCCAGAAAAAATTAAGAATACCTGGGAATTAAAGGAAAATACTGAAATAGATATGACGACAACTGGAAGTCCACTCATTTCGGATAACATACAATTATATGCTACGCGACTTTTAGACTTAGGAACGATAAGTGATAACAAATTTAGAGAAATTTTCGAAAAGATTCCTGGCAGTGAGTTACAGCACTTAAAAGATGAAATCTCATCTACATTACAAATACTAAGGGAACTCCATGAGCCTCAAAACTTAAGTGATTATATTCAGGCAAATTACATTACCAAAGTAGAAAGTTTAATAAAGCAAATTGTAGCAAAATTGGAACACTATGAAGTATGTAGTATTTTAGAAAATGTAGTTCTACCTCTAGTCCATTCCGAAAAACGTAACATAATTATAGATATGGCCTCAGGAATTGGTCGGTACTTAGACTACTTTTCGTCAATTTTTAAGCATGTAGTCGAAATCGACTTTTTGGAAAATAATATTAAGATAGCTAAAGAAACCCACACTGAATTATGTAATGTAGAGTATTGTATCGATGACGTGATGCGAGTGAACTTTAAGAACAACAATATAAACGTAGCATTTGGAAATTGGCTTCTCCAGTATTTGCATGAAGATGATATTTTGACTCTTCTGTCCAGACTAAACAAATGGCTGGTTCCTGGAGGAATTGTGTTTTTTCACGAAGGAATTAAAACAAATTTCGAGGGACGATTACCAGATAAAAAAGAAAATCCGGCGATATTTCGGCACTCAGTTGATATTTATAATGGCTGGTTTGAATCTTGTGGCTTTAACATCGTGCAGCAAGGATATTTATCCACATATCTGCATGTTTTTAATAACCCAAATCAAATTTATTGGATTCTTCAATGCCCTAAAAAAGGATAGAATCAAAATATATATGTAAATCTACATCGGTGCTTTTATTCGAGGCGTTCAGCAGATTTTTCTCATTTTTTGATATATCTGTTTGCAATTTTATCTTGACCCCAGTGGAACGTAAGGTCGTCTATACTGGGAGGTCTTTGATATCGGCTAGAAAAAAGGGACTCTAGTTCCAGTTTTTTACCTAACCCCTTCGCTATTGTGCTAAAGATTTTATTTCCCCGATTATTGAGTCGAAGAAAAAGATTACCTACAACAAAATTGGTATGATGTAAAAAAGTTCTTTCCTTATACACTAATTGTGCAAATTCACGAAAATTCTTGGCTGACTTCTCTGTCATCCCTACTGTTCCCCATATCGGGTTAAAAGATGTTGCCTTTTTCTGTTGCCCAAAATAGGACCTTGGTATACCTGCATCCTCCGCGATACGTCGTGGAATGGGCCTATCATAAAATTCACCAATGGACCATAAATTCATTTCTGGAGAATTAGAAATTTTTACAATTTTTCTGTGAAACTCTTCTCCTATTGAACATGGGACCATATGAATATAGCCTACACGTAACCGAAACTCAGCTACTCCGAAACTTACTATACTAGACCAAGGAACTTTAAAACCCAGACGTTCCCAAACAAAGTCTCCCCGTGCTCCTGTGTAAACCATATTTCCCGTGAAAGAGTTTTCCATGGGCAATAGATTAATATCTTCACCGGTACTGCAAGCGCAAAATTCTGCTTCAGGGAAATTGTTGTGCTCATATGCAAGCCTGTCGTATTCTGTGACCGATAGACCGAGGGTTTCAGCGATTTTTGTGCCGGAATCATCAAGATCATCACCCCATTCCTTGTCGCGTCTTGCCCTAACAATTGTAACTGCATTTTTACACCCAACCTCCTTCGCTAGAACTGCACAGGCCGTTGAGTCGTAGCCAGATGACACAGTTGCAATAGAGGAGTATGTTCTTTTACGTAAACCAGACATGGCGTTATCACTAATATCTTTAACACTCTCTTGTAGTAACTTGCGATATTGAAAAAAATTATCAGGTGGCTGAATAGCTTGCTTAGCATCTATTATAATATTTAGGTTTTGTGTGACGATCACGTTACATCGCTGGTATAAGTGAACTTTATTTCGAAGTACTGTAGGCAAAATTGTATGATGATTGGTAAGCCCTTTGCTATGAAAGTCAATCAAATCATAAAGGTAATTTAAATAGGATGGATCACACGCATCATTCAATTCGGTGAGAATAAATGCAAGAGAATTTGACACAAATACTTTGTCTTTTTCGCGAATAAGGTAGAGTTTCTCAAGAAAGTGGGTCGGAGAGGCGAATGTAATGTCATTGTTATTTAAAATGCCGCCTGAACCCATGAATACTGTTGCTTGATCAAGCCTGCCGTCTGCGAAGTCACCATTCCATGCACCTTCGCAGAAAAAATTAGGCTGGGTTTCTACCCAGGGGCCATGTAGAATAGTTATGGATCTTTTATCTTTTGAAATGCACGCACACCAGGCAAGGCGTGGCAAAGACTTTCTTTCTTCATAAATAAGTTTCATTAGTATTGTTCTCAGTTTATTGAATTTCTGTAAAGTTATCTAAAACGTGGGAATCAAGACAACTCAAGACTAAGTTAAATTCATGTAAAATTGGAAAAATCCTAAAACTGGTAATAACCTGCTCCGGATGAATGTCCAATGCTTAGGTCGTAGCTATTCAAAGTATCCCAATATTTCACTATTACAGATAATTTGTTAAAAACAACGCCTACTGTTTTAATTTCTGTATCGAGTCTTTCTGCTGGCGTTCTGCCAAAGGCATCATCGAATTGAACACCGGAAACTAACCTAGCGCCTGCTGCTATTCTCAGTGCTCCTATCCATTCACCATTAGATTCTTGCAGTCGTACAGGCTGTCCAATGTGACAACGTTTACGGGCAAGTTCATATTCTCTATCTGATGCCAGGACAGGAAGAAAGCGTGCTATGTCAAGATTGATACATTGGTAGGCAAATCGTGCTTCATCATAACTCAGCGCATGAGGTTTATTTTCTAAAACATTTCGATAGATTTTAAATGTAAAAATACTGGGTAGCTGATCCCAGCATAGATCAGAACCTAAATAGCCACGAGTATGTGGTGGAGCCATAACAAGTTGCAGATCTGGATTTGCTTCTATCATCTGCATTATTTTTGTGCCAAAAATACTTATAGTGTTGAACTGGTCAAATGCCGATACGCTGTGAAATGCGCCCATTTCACATAATGCTGCACGCCATCTGAGTAGTAGTCCAAAATTTATGTTTTTTTGTAAAGTAGAAGTTGTGAGATGTTCCCATTCGGATGGAAGTTCATATACAGAGCTATATTCAGCAAAACCTTTTGGCAGCGGAGAAAAATCTTTAATTCGTCTTGAAATAGATGGGGGAACAAGTAATGCACCGGAAAAAGGGGGGCCAGTAAAAAATTTGGAACCCGATATCAGCACCATGAATCCTTCTTCAAGATAGCGGTGCAATGCACTTTGGCCAACTCGCATTTGCGCTGCATCGACCATAACCTCTATTTTGCTTTGATATTTTGTGTGTATTTGTTTTACCGTTTCGAAGCTTGGACCGCCAATACCCGTCTTGGAACAATCTAGAAGGTGTATCAGGACGCGCTGGCCTGACGCGAGCGAAGATTCAACCAGGAACTCTAATTCCTGGTCCAATTTTTCCATGGTCTTCAATTCACCATCTTCATGGCGAAGTTCAAGCACTGATAAAGTGACAGATTGACTTGGAAAAGAATCTAGTGGGGCGGATTGTTTAGCAGGCTTACCTAGAGGAGTGAGGGCATCAAAATGACATCCTTTGGCGGCATGGACTGTACCGCTGCCAACTTCAGTGCTTGAAATCAAGATATTTCTTGTGGGTGTAGCTTGCTCTCCCATGGCAAAATAAAGAGCATAGAGCTCACTATCAGTCCCAGAAGGGGTTAAAACGATTTTAGTACCTGGCACCCTTTCTAAATATAACAGGTCTGAGATTTCTTTTTTTATTGAGGTATATTCATCTGCACAGCCATTGATTAGCCCATCTTTAAATGCTTTTGCGAGAAGTCGCTGTCTTAACCATTCTGCTTCCTGGTAGGCCAGGTCAGAAATTGAAGAACCGGTACTTGAAGAAAATGTTATCGCCCAGGGACGAGGACGAGGGCTGCAGCCATAGGTATTCAGGCCAGTTTTTTTACTGATTAACAGGCGATTATCACCACCCAGAGTTAATATCTTTTCTGTAGGATTTAATAAGGGTAATAGTTCAAAAGCTTTTTGGATTGCATGATTTATATCTGATTCTCTAATATCGCTTGTGTTGAAAAGGTAGGCTTGTTCTTGCAGTAAAAGTAAATCATCTATTCCTGACGCTATGACTTGAAGACTTTTATGACCAGCATCCTTATGTAGTGTGCCATAGCTAACGCCCTCTGCTGCTTGCTTGATCCAGTCAGGAAGACTCGCTAGAACAGCATGTTTTTCACTATCAATCATGTTGTCCAGGTATTGCAAGGCTGTGTGGAATGAAGCTAAAGCCAGCACTAATAGATCTATATGTGTAGCTATTTTATTGAGGCATGATCTTAATGCTATAAGTTCTAGTGCATGGCGTAAATGGAATGCCGTTGCTGCAGGATTTTTCAGAATATTGCTGCTGATGGCTATTACCTCATTTTTCATGAGTATAAAAGCACTGTCATTCAATTCTCTTACTGTAAAATTAGCATCTTTGAGTAGTGGTTTTAATTCCGGGCGCCAGCAAACTTTACTGATTGCGAGTCGATGATTGCTATCAATATCAGAATCAATAATTGAATACAGATTGCGAGAACTGAATTCAATATATTTTCTTTGTGTTTGAATGATTCTTGTTTGGAAAGATTCGTCGTTGTTTAAAATCATATGTGTTTATATTTTCTATAATTTAAATTAAAGAGAATAAAGTTTTTCCAGTCTCTGTATTGCTATTTCACGAGGATCTGTAGATGAATTTATATTTTCAATTCCGCCATAAAGCACTGCACTGCGTTTTATATTCTTTTTCAAATGATATTTTTGTTCACTTTTAAATGCTTTATTCAAATCAGATAAAAACTCATCGATAACTGAAAAATGATTTTGAGTGGCGATCATATGCAGAGAAGATGGATTGTTTTGTCGGTTTACATACCAGTTTTTTTCCTCAAGCCTGTCACCAAGCGAGAATACATCTACAGTTTCAGAACTAAATGCAAAAACACTCATTACTGGATTTCCCAGGATATGTAAGCCTTGTAATGAAGTGATGCCATTCATAAGTGATTGTGTTGTATCCATTGTACGTTGTGCAATATCCATGTATCCATTTTCACCGAGTGCCTTTAAGGCTGCCCAGGCAGCAGCAACAGCCCCACCGGGACGGGTCCCCATCATTGTGGGTGAAGCATAAATCCCACCTTGCCAATCAGTGCAAATAGTAAACTGATGACGTCTTAAAGAGGCCTTTCTGTAAAGCACTGCGGAAGCACCTTTTGCAGTGTAAGCATTTTTATGCAGGTCCGCGGATATGGAGGTGACTCCAGCTACATTAAAATCAAAATCAGGTATCTTATAACCTAATTTCCTTATAAAAGGCAGCATAAAACCGCCAAGACATGCATCGACGTGCAGTCCTATAGAGTAGGATTTTGCAATTTCACCCATGTCAGAAACAGGATCCATGACCCCTTGTGAAAACGTCGGGGCGGATGCCACCATGCATATGGTGTTTTCGGTGATTAACTCTTTAAGTATTGAGATATTTACCTGAAAGTTTGTATCCAGGGGTACCTGAATCATTTTGATGTCAAAATAATGACCAGCTTTGAGAAATGCTGGATGTGCTGATGCGGGTACTAAAATTTCTGGTATAAGGATATGGGGCTTACTTTCTCTAGCCCAGTCACGATAGGCTTTCATAGCAAGCAATATGCTCTCGGTACCACCAGAAGTCATGGTGCCAACGGTATCTTCATCACCACCCAGGAGATTGGCAACCATGGATACAACTTCTGCTTCCATAAGCTGGAGGCTTGGGAACAAAGACGGTCCTGCTGCATTTTCTGAGAAATACAGGTTATAAACCTGTTTTAGAAAATCTGTGTGCTCTTCACCGGCATAATAGACCAGGCTCCAGCTACGCCCGTTTTTCCAGTTAACATCATTGGATTTAGCTTCTTGTAGTTCTTTTATGATGATTTTCTTTTCTATACCGATTTTAGGAATTTTCATTGTCTGGTTATGTTCAGTATTGATTCGTGAGGAATGGAGCCCGGAACAGGTTGCCAGTCGGCTGGTAATTGAACAGGGAATCTCTATCAGCGATGAATGGATCTACCAGTACATTTTTGCAGACAAGCGTTCAGGCGTGGCGACATGTTCCGTTCTCTGTGCAGCCAGAAAGTCCGTCGTAAGCGGTATGGTAGCTATTCAGTCGCAAAAATACTGCTTTAACCATTCATGTTGTAATGCATACAATTGTTTTGTTTTATCTCGTACCTTCATGATCTCACCCTCGTCTTCTACTAAATTTGATGCATCGAATTGAAGTTTTTTATTTGCGAAAGATGAGGCAAGAACCTCACTATACATTTTAAATTCGCCACTTTCGTGAAAACCAAAAGATAGCTACAGAAACCCACAGTGAATCATGTAATGTTGAGTATGTTATTGATGGCGTGAAAGTATAGGAAATATAACCGCCCTTTTCCATCAAGCAGCAAAGTACCGAAAGAGCACTGAGTTGTCAATTACACGGCTCATCGGTATTTGAACAGGTTATCTTCGCTACCCCCGGATAGATATGTTATCCTTTTCCGATTATAGTGATGTACCTTTGCGTCTCTTGATTTGGGTTAGAACTTGTGAAATTGGTAGTAGGATTGGGCAATCCAGGTAGAAGGTATGCAAAAACCCGACATAACATTGGGTTTCGTGTAGCGGATCGAGTAGTCAAGCTGCTGGTACCGTCTGGAGCCAAATGGGAGTTGGATAAGCGGGTGAGTTCTACTTACATAACCTGTCCGCTTAAGGGTCGTGATGTTGTTGTAGCAAAACCGATTACTTTTATGAACCAATCTGGCATCCCGGTAATGGCGCTGGCTGAACGCTTTAAGCTCCTGCCTCAAGACATCATTGTCATTCACGATGACAAAGACATTACCCTCGGTAAATTCAAAGCGCAAATTAATCGCGGTGCCGCTGGACATAATGGCATTAAGTCCATTATTTCAAGTTTAGAAACGCAGGAATTTCATCGACTGCGTATCGGTGTTGCCAGCAAAAACAGGAATAATATGGAGGACACGGTAAAGTTCGTGCTAGGCCGCTTTGGTTTTCTGGAGAGAGGCCTGGTCAAGACGGTGATTAACAGCGCCGCTGAGCAGATAATCGATCTGATCTGACATGAAAGTGTCACTACGGAGTGGCGCAATGACAGCTCTATTACACATAGAATTTGAGAATAATATATGGATCTGACAACCTCAAACCTGCAAATGCGCTATCGTGAGTTAGCCGGTACCGTAAGATGGCGGCTTACACACCTCAAAGCCAGATATCATCGCAGCAGATGCAATACCACTCAATTCATCGCGATCGTTGGGAGTAATGGTAAAACCACTACAAAAGAACTTACGGCAGCAATACTTTCAACTCGTTACCAGGTCCACAAAACACGTGGAAATAACAATGCACTAAAAGAAAGTGGTGTCGAGGTCTCATTACTGGGAACCAACACAAATGATGACTTCGCAGTGTTGGAAGCCGGTATTAACGCGCCAGGACAGATGGCTAGACTAGCGGAAATAATGCGTCCACACGCAGCGATTATGTTGTGCGTGCGGCCAGCGCATATCCGGGGCTTCGGATCCTTGGAGGCAATCGCACGCGAAAAAGGCGTTATATTCGATTACCTGCAACCAGATGGTATAGGTATTGTGAATGCGGATGACGAATACGTCATGAACGAAGCGACCCGGCGTACTATTGAACTGCGTACATTCGGCACTGATCCAGCGTGTGACATATGCCTACTGAAAGCAGATTCTCGCTGGCCGGAGCGCCTCACTCTGACAGTTCGCATCGATGGTACGGAGCACATTATCCGCACACAACTTTTGGGTAAGCATTGGGTCAGCTCAGTTCTCGCTGCACTAGCAGCAGGAACACATTTCGGTGTCGGTCCGGAGAATTGTGCGAAGGCAATCGAGTCGGTCCCGCCATTCTGGGGACGAATGCAACCTGCTACTTTGTCTAACGGCGTAACTTTTGTCCGCGACGAAATCCATGGAGACAAGCACAATTTTGAGGTTGCCTTCGATTTCATTGGCAACGCAACTGCTAAACGCAAAGTATTGCTTGCATCAAGCTACGCGAGTGAAGAATCTTCGCGTGCCCGCATGGAGAACCTGGGCCGATACGCAGCCGCTCTATTCGATTATGCGATATTTATAGGCGATCGTGGCAACTACGCAATTCGGGCGGCGGTCGAATCTGGTATGCAACCTGAAAACATGGTTGCTTTCTATAAATACCAGGAAGCCGTAGATCATCTCCGCTCGGAACTGCGGGACGGTGATCTTGTGTTATTGAAGGGCCGCATGGATATGCACTTGTCCCGCTTATATCTTTCTATGATGGGAGATGTGGGATGCACAATAAAAAGCTGTAGCAATACGTTTCTTTGCGATGGTTGCCACAAGGTAAATTTCAAGCCGACCCAGCCAGTCACCGGGCCAATAGCGCCCAGAGACTCCAACGTCTAACGTTAAGAAACTCTTTTTCCCTGTAAGAAGATAGGTATTCAGATTGACTTGACTTTCGATCTTGTTATTGTAAGTCCATGATCAAACATTACGGCAAAATCTATCGGACGATGATGGTTAGATTGCGAGTAACCTGTGTTTCTCATCAATCAAAGACGCCACAAAGTCCTCAAATATAGCGTCATCCGGTCGCATTGGCCCATCTATCCAGTCGATTTTGCTACCTGAGTCAGCGATTCGCCAGTGACCAGGACACTCATGCACCGCCCAGGCTTCGTAATAATAACTGATCTCTGTTACCACGAGATCTTCTCCTTTTCGCAGGACATCCAATGCGACAACTTGCGTACCGAGTCGAGACGCCACCTGGAATGCAAGGCTTACTGCGTGCATGTCGATCAGTTGTGGATTCCAGTCGATATCTCCGCTACCACTTGCCCTGAAATCCTTTGGCCGGTTCTTCCGGCGAAATCCAAAAGCCCGATTACCAATAACCGTAATTCTTGTATCAAATGGATTGTTTGATAAAAACTCCTGAAACAGGATGCAACCACGTTGTATCGGATCTTCTCCATAGTGATCTTTCATACGACGGCCTGCGATTGCGCGAGTTGCATTTGAGAGACGATCGACCATCCGCAGTGACACCGACCGCGCAAAGATATCAGGGATTAATGACATGCCGTCATGAAACAACCTGTCGATCAGGTAATGGGCCTGCTTGCGATCCAGAATCAGCCGGACGTTTTTGGACGTAATCCCAAATGCCAACTTTATCACGAGTGGATATTCGGCTTTTTCGGCAAACTCACGCGCTGAGTCACGAGTCCAGAATACCCAACTTTCTGGCCTAGGTATTTCCGCTGCTTCCAGAAGATATCTCTGGCTATACTTGTCTTCAAATGTCCAGCAAGTTTGCCAGTTTGGAAACGTCGGCAACTGCATCCCGTGATGAATAGCTAGCATAAGCCGCTTTCCTAGTTCGCTATTGAACGGGGCGTTCCAAAAATACCACATAAATCCGTCGCAATGGCGTAGATCATCAAACAATCGATCACTATATGCGTCTACTATGACGACTTCGTGTCCTGCAAAGGAAGCCAGTTCCTCCCAGCGGTGCGAAAACGACTGCATCCTCCCGCTCACAAGTGGTGTATTATCTCTCTGTATCGCTATCCGTAGTCTGTTTACGTTTTGCTTACCCATGATATCCATCACTCGTCCTGTGGTTTTGTAATAGACTTAATGTAATTCATAGGTAACAATCCGGCGGTGCCATATAAGGCTTGAGTTCCTCTGTCCATGCAAAACCTAACTTGGGGCATCGATCGCATAAAAACTGATGCCCACAGGTTGGTAGTGCACACTTTAAATCGCCAACCAGGCCAAGATACGCCCTGGAGATATGTGCACTTGTTATTCCTTTCAGCAACACCAGGTCCCCTCGGTTCAGGTGCTGCTGAAGAAATCGAACAATATCGAAGATGCTTTTGGTACTCAGCACTGACTCAGACTTTACACCTTTGCCTTTAAGAAGATTTTCGGCGAATTTGGAACTCTCGCCAAAAAAGACGAAAATATCAAAGATATCGTAGGCTTCCTCGGCAAGAGCGCGCATTCTATTTCTGGAATGCCCCGGTGAGTCGCTGTAGACACTTGTTACGATAATTTTTCTGGAAGCAAGAGCAGTACGCATAACATCGAAAGCTGTTTTGTAGTTATGGGGTGAACCGTGGTAATCATCTCGCATAAATGTCACTCCGGAAGGTAATTCAATCGGTTGCATACGCGCCCACACCGGTTCTACCAACCCTATTCGCTCAGCGCATTGAGTTAGAGGGACGCCTAATGCATGACTGGTCGCCAAAGCAGCAAGAATCGATTCACTCCAGTGATTGCCTACTAGTTTTGATTGAATTTCGTAAGATTTATCATGATACTCGATAGACAAAGATAGTCGTGAGGGCCAATCGGCACTCATTTCCAGACACCGCATATCCGCTTCAGGATGAATACCGAAAGTAACAACGCGTGCTTTGGTGCGTTTCTTCATTGCGTAGACTCTTTCGTCATCGCGATTGAGTAACACAAGGCCGGTCCGGTGGCACTGTTCAACAAGCGCCCCTTTCTCAAGCGCGATGTGGTCAAGATCGCCAAAATAGGATAAATGAGCGGGGGCAATTCTGGTTACGACTACTACGTCAGGACGCAGTAGCACTCCGATACGTTGCATCTCTCCCGGCTTCTCGATCCCGGCCTCGACTACAAGGTATTTGTCACGAAAACGCGTCGACAGTATAGCCGCTGCAATGCCGCCGAAACGCAAACCACTCCAACTACCCAGACTTGCGCTGGTTACCCCGATCTCTTGGATACAACTACTAATGAGTTCCTTTGTAGTGGTCTTACCGCAGCTTCCTATAACCGCTATTACTGTTGTTCGCCATAATAGTCGCCGCCACATCCAGGCATGTGTGTGATTGATGCGCCATTTAATCGTACCGATTAACATCCTGTACTTTTGGCTTCCCATGGCTTTGCCAATCACCCAATCAAATTGTTGCATTATAAATAGTACTTAAAAGAATAAACCAGGCGATCGCAAAGTCAACACTTTTTGATCCTCTCTTGGTCCAGGTGCAATGCGATAGGTGCAAGCCGCTGATTGTAAAGGCGCCATGGTGGTCTCTGTATACGTACTTCACTTCATTTTTCTCGCACAGTACACTGTCCTCTCTTTTAGAATTTCTTTCTCCATTCGCATTTCACGATTCTCATGCCGCAAACGTTTCAGAAAGCTTTATTACTCATTTAGACAGTTTTCCTGAAACAGAAAGCTATAGTCATGTTAGTGATGAAAATAAAAAATCATGGTCTACCATTGAACAAACCGGTGCAGATCACATAATTCGGATTTGTACAATTGCATAAGCTATTCAGTTGCAAAAATACTGCTTTAACCATTCATGTTGTAATGCATACAATTGTCTTGTTTTATCTCGTACCTTCATGATCTCACCCTCGTCTTCTACTAAATTTGATGCATCGAATTGAAGTTTTTTATTTGCGAAAGATGCGGCAAGAACCTCACTATACATTTTAAATTCGCCACTTTCGTGAAAGCCATCTGCCCCAAAATACCAATTTCCCAGAAAAAACGTTGCCCTGTCTTCTATACCCGAATCCCAGAGACTAAGTCCCTGCTCGTATGATTTATTTCTATTTACACCGAGTAATTCCAGTAAGGTTGGTGAAATATCAACATGTGAAGTCAGCCTATTAATATAAGTCGGCTGTGAAAACGCGGACCCCGAGAAAATCAACAAAGGAACATGGAACGAATACTCATCTAAAAATCCTGCATTAAGCTGAGGATCCTCTCTTGCAGTTCGAATCCCATGATCACCTGTAATAACTATAGTCGTTTTTTCTAGCCTTCCTGCGTTATCGATGAGTTCAACAAGCTCACCAAGCCATTTTTCCTGAATTTTTGCCACCAATTTTCCATGCTCTCTGATAGATCTTGACTCAGGGCGACTAGGCCAGGGTGCATGCCCTTTCTGGGTGAGAAGCACAGAAACGTAACGTTGATCAGAAGCTATCCACCCGGAAATATCTGTCTTCATGGCTTCCAGTGCCTGTCTATCCATATCTTTTCCTTCATTCTTCTCTGCTTGAGCAGAATATATTTTGTTAAATCCTACATTCTGATGAAGGGCATGATCTAAAGGCACTACATCGTTATACGGAAGATACAAAGAAGTTTCATACCCACTGTCTCTCAGCAAAGATACAAATCCAGGAAAGGAATGTTCAAATTTAACGTTATTGGAAACAATACAGGTAGAGTAATAATTACGAGGTGGATAAATACTATTAAAAAGCGAAAATAGTGATTCAGATGTAGCCGGGAATGTTGTGTAGTGACTCGTTGCAATTAAGCTATTTCTACTCAACTTTCCAAGCGTGGGAAATGAATCCAGATCATCAAGTAAATTCATGAAACGATTTGACCCTGTTTCCAGCACAAACACGATCACATCATTATCTTTTGCACGACCAAAATATTTGCTGTCGTCGCCGTGAGATCTTGTTTGGGTTATTGCTCGAAAAGATTCCTGCAATCCTTTGTTTCTAATATCATGTTTAAAATGCTCGGCATCCCACGGTGTTTTGAATAATGCTGCCAAAGCTAGTGAGATAAAATTCCTGTTTGTAGGGGTTTCCTTCATAGCAGAAGTTTGTCCAACCAGGACTGCAATTATCGCAACAAGAAATACCATCCCAACAGAAACATTAATTACCTTTATGAGTAGTTTGGAGCGTGAAAAATATTTTACTCCCAGGAATAAAACCAGCACGGACATTACTAATATGAAGAACTTGACCCAGCTGTCAAAGTCGATATACATATCAATAAAAGAAGGGTTTTGCCATGCAAAGGCAATAGCGTCGACTGCAGCCGTCCATGTAAGAAATCTTCCGATAGTTCCCCAGCTATGCAAATTTGCATACAAAAGCACTAGAATGATCAGCGATAGTGAAATAATACAAAACAGCAGAATATTTCTTTTGTGGTAGAAGAAATAGAAAGCTGCAATAATAATCAAGGGGATAATAAGAAAATTAAATAATATATCGCTTTTATAAAGAAACAGATAATCGCTTATAGTGGGATCACCTATATTTGAGTTGACAAAAAGCAATTGAGAATACCTGATTGCTATTTCGTAATACTTCATATAGATGGCAAACACGGCCACTGGAAACCAGCCAAGACAGTATAAAACTGCTACCGATAAAGTGTTAAGTCCCTTTTCCATTAGTTTATTTGAGTCAAGTTATGTGTGCTGTTTCTAAATCCATTGCCACTGCTGATCCAGAATTATACAGGCACGGAAAGCAGAACTGCAGCATTGGAAAGGAGTGAACAGGGAGCGGGAAACTTTTCATTCTTTTCTTAGAAATGAGTCGAACATCAATAGTGACCAGATTGGCGCAGTGTGATCCCTGACGCCTAACTGGTGCTGATCGACAAGCCTTTTCAGGTGTTTGTGATCAAAAAGACCCGAATCTCTCATTCTGTCTCCCAGGATACTGTCCCGGACTTTTTCCCTCAAGGGACCGCGGAACCAGCTGTCCAGGGGAACAGCAAAACCCATTTTGGGGCGATAAAGAATAGTATCGGGCAGTGTGGGCTCGAGTGCCTTTTTGAAAATATATTTACCTTCTCTGCCCTTCAGTTTGAATTCTGGCGGCAGGCCGGATATCCAGTCAACTAGCTGATGGTCGAGGAGGGGTACACGCACCTCCAGGGCGTGGGCCATGCTGGCACGGTCCACTTTGGTCAGAATATCTCCCGGCAGGTAGGTCTTCATGTCGAGGTACTGGACCAGAGACAGAGGGTGGTCCGCAGGTGCCTGCATGGCATGCCTTCTGAATACCTCAACCGCCTGATATCCCTGCAGATCGCTCTTCAGGGTTTCGCTGAAAAGTGAACTGCGGATCTGATTGGACATTATTGAAACGCTGTGAAGATATCCTTCGAGGGAATCTCTGGCCATGGCCTCAAAAGTTGATTTTGCCCTGAATATCTTCGGCGCCCAGTCCGCCTTCGGGTAGACGCCACCGAGGAAGCCAAAAAGGTGTC